>ERZ1023886.23-NODE-23-length-67573-cov-95.294677_pt1 | contig 67573 bp, 58 predicted proteins | sample MGYA00380395_ERZ1023886 | MGnify/ENA primary metagenome ERZ1023886 (study PRJEB33179, sample SAMN07449002) | human gut metagenome | biome: Human-gut; feature: Human associated habitat; material: Faeces | host: Homo sapiens | place: India: Bhopal | collected... | reverse complement strand
ATTCATTCTGATTACATCACATGATTGTCAAAATGGCTTTGCATGCATATCCAATTTTGGATAATACTTGGATAGTTTACGGTATTCCTTTTCCATGAACGACATCACTTCATTATACTTTAACTTCCACCTTCCATCTTGCGTCATAGACTCTTTTTATTTACTATAACCTTTAGTTCTATTCCTGTACGCTCCTTGAGAAAACTCTCAGTTACACCCAAAAGCGATAGTATTTCATCACTTGCTGAATCTTTTGAAACGCCTGGCTGAACAATAAAGACGCTATACTTCACAGGCAACTTCCTCTTTGCAAGTTTCATCAGTTCGATCAACTTTTCATGTGTCCCCTTATATATTCTCGAACATTCGTCGCCATTGCTACTCTTTTTAATCTCCCTACGCAGTAAATGATTCAACATCTCTTCTGCCTCTTTATATTTCCAATTTGCAGATTTCTGAGCCTGTCCACATACTTCATAAAAGTTTGCAATCTGCGAGGTTATCTTACCTTCATGTGCAAACTTCAAATGATATAACTCCACATGAATTTCATTCTCAATTAATTTGAGCGTAATTACATCAGCTATCTCGCCGGCATTGTCATCGTCATACACAATATCGTAGTCCTGCCGCACAAGCGTTTGTATTACATTGTATTGAATAGAATCCGTCTTAAGATGTGGCCGCACTCCTTGTGATTCTTTAAGCAAATTAACGTCTTCCCAGTCCCACTCTTGCAAGCTGTTTTTATCATAGAGTGTTGGCGTAGCACTTAAGACAATGTACTCATTACCACGAAGGCTAGACCCATCGGTGAAATAGATTATCGGTACATTTTCTTCTTTCTCAAAGAAATCTGTCAATTTTAGCGTCCTCGTCCCAAACTGTATCAAAGCCTCACCATGCGTCAATTGTTTAATCCTATAGTCGGGAAATTTATTCTTCTCATTTTCATTATTTTCAAACAGCTCTAGCTGAAACTCCACATGCTGTTCACTATTACATACTGCAAAACGTACCTTATTCCCTTCTAGAGCATTCTCACAAAGTTCAATTTCAGTATTGTACATATAAGACTCCGATCCTAACAGTTTAAAACTGTAACGAGTCTCTAACTCTCTCCACATCTCATCATCCCAATCTATACTGAAAGGAATTGTATCTACTGGCATTTCTTTAATCATCTTTGGAATTAGTGTTTCTTTGAGTATTTGATTCGCATCGATATTTGGATTTGTGAGTTTCTCGCCCTGCTCAATACACCAATTCTTAAACGCAAGAATATTTCCATTGCCACTTAGGCTCCATATTCTCCCTTTGTACGATGCTCCTATGGATGTTTTCTCTCCGTTCTCAAAACCATCACCCACTACAAAGGATTTCTCGCTGTTCATTTTCTCAATGCGAGATAGCCCATTCTCAACATCGCGCCCTGCATGCATTCTAAAGCGAATATCTTTCCCAAGATAGACTTTCAGCCCAACATTCCTTAATTTTGTCCTCTTTAAATTATGGAAGGTCTTGAAAACATCGACTCCACTTATTAACTTTGGGGCTTTCCCCGGAGCCCCTACTACATGCTTAGCCACTTCATGATATAGGCTGGCATTATCTAGGCTGTTAATGTATAACAGATTCTTCTTTTCATCCCAAAACAGCACCAAATAGCTCCAGGCCATAGTCCTTACATCCTTAACCTTTATACCTTCGACATTCTGTTCCTTTGCCATCACTGCCACAAGCAGCTTTTCATTTTCATTAATGTCATAAGACTGATAATCAAGTTTATCATAGCCTCTAATACCTTTGTAAAAATCCTCAGGGTGCCATCCTTTTGCGTAGCTCTGATATACGACAGTACTAAACTTTGGGTAGATACTGCTTACAGGGATTTGGGCATCCGTTCCCGACTTAAATCCTTCAATAAAGTCTTTAAACTCTTTTTCATCTGTAACCTTATTGTCATTTGCATCGGCTAAAAGAATATTCCAATCAGCATCTTCTTCATAGAGGCTATCAAGTTCCTGCTTAACTGTAAGGTCTGCAATATTTGCCACAAAAGAAGCATCCCCCAACTCCGCATCACGGCTAGTTCGTGTAAATCGTCCAGAAAATTGCAATGTTATTGGCAGGCTTTTTCTGATATCGTGGAATGCAGCAATCTTAAGTTCTGGCAAATCAAATCCTTCACCAAGCATATTCACACAAACCACAATGTCTACATCTCGTTTAAGAACTTTATTATAGTTCTCAATATAATCAGGGCAGCCGGAATATAATAACACAATTCTTAGTTCTGGGCATAACTCTTTGTATATCTTGTAGACTGCCTGTGCTCGACTCTTTGTCTCACACCGAGCCATCATTATATGCTGGTAATGCTTCTGATCGTCTTTTAGTTTCTCAACAGCCTTTTCAGCAATAGCTTTATCTGCAATGGCCTCTTCACCGTATTCCCTGACTGGCAGGAAATGTATAGTGCGATAATAACCATCTTTTTGTGCTTGGCGCAAAGGATAGTTAAATATTATTTTACCATCAAGTCGTTGCCCATCATTTCTGAACGGCGTTGCAGTGAATTGAACCAATTGATGTCTTGGGAATCTGTCAGAAAACTTCCTCCATGATGTGGCTACAATATGGTGCGCCTCATCAACAAACACATTTGAAAATGATGACACATATACATCCTGCTGTTCTTCTGGAGCATGGTCAATAATCTGCATTGTTGTTATCACCACATTGCATTGTCTAATAAAGCTCTTTAGTTGATCTTCCCCTTCAAATGCAGACGTTATAACCCCTACTATAGGATATAATGCTTCTTTATCAACAATTTCAAATTTTGCTTTTTTAAGAATGCCTAAAGTTTTGAACTTATTGAATAATTGTCCTCGAAGAGCATTTGTCGGCACAGTTACAAGTACTCTATTACACCTGCCTGCTACTAAAGCTGACATCATCGTTTCTGTCTTACCAGTTCCAGTTGGCAGCACCACTGTCGCTGTTTCTGTAGGTGATAGCATATGGCTAAGTAAAGCATGCAAAGCACCTAATTGCGGTCTTCTTAATCCGGGATGAGCCTCATTTTTCTCAAGTTTGAAGTGGAACCTGTTTTCCCATGAATTTATTACATCATCGGGTGAAGCCTCAATTTGATTAGGATGCTTTATCCACTTTCTCTGCTTGATCTCATTGTCAATGAGCTTTTGCTTCGTAGGAGTTCTATCTGTCAACAACACATAGGAGGCTTCTTCATCATATATACCAGAATTACCAGTCAAACAATAACGAATACCCTTATCGATAATCACAGCATAGCTGCGATTTTCTTCAACTTCATCGAGATTTAAAGTTATGCTTGGAGCCAAAAGTTGATATATAACATTTTTAACTCCACTCTGCTTACATAGTTCCATTAATACGAATGTACTCATATCCTTATTTGTGTTAACCTCTTTATTTATTCATCTTTGACAATCTATTCTTCATCACCTCTTCCATCCCAACACCCAGTGCCCTAATGGCTGAAGGCAAATGGATGTTATCATTACCATCCTTCTCCATTGATGCAAGTACATCCCCTTGCCCATTTTCTGAGAAATGCTCATACTGCGAGAAATATTTGAAGTAGTGATATAATCGCATAGCCACAGATTTGAGTTCAGGTATAGCAACCAAGAAGTCAACAATATCCTTTGTCTTAATACTATTTTGTTTAGTGAAACCAGCGTCTTTCAGTTGTCCTTTCGATTGCTTTATTACCGTCAATTCTTCCAGATTGTCGTCAAGTGTCAGCAGTCCCAAGAAATTGTCTTCCATCGTCAACTCCCACAAATGATCTATAAAGACATCATCAAGTATCTTTCCCGTACTTTTCACCTGATCTCTGTATACCTCTTTGCGCTCCAACATTGAGTTGGCATACTCTATTGTTCTCAGATCCAGTTCCTCGTAAGCTCGTTCCTTGCCAGCCCGCTGTATGTATAGGGCGAACAAACAATCGGTAAAGCAACAACGCAACAACAAGCCTATCGGTAACTGAAAGAATGAAATCTTTCCAGTTTTCAAGACCTGCACAGTTAAGAGCAGAGAAGAATACAGATTCGAGTAGATACGAAATAACAAGAGTAACTTAACCTTCTCAACCCGCTCCATTTTACCTTGTGAATGTTCTCTCCCATAGCTTCGAATCTGCTTCAACAAGGCAAGTTCCTCGGAATATAGTTCTTTAATCTCCCTCATATAAATATTTGGTTCAAATATTGCCATAAACTATCTAAGTTTAATAAAATTAATTCTTTATTGGATTTTAAAAGTCATTGAGAAAGACATTATCCTCCGCTTTCTTATATTTATTATATGCTTTTTCGATGTAAGCTCTAAAGGTTTCAGTACTCATCTTGTCATGTCTGCCGTCATAAGTACCCGTAGTCCTGTTATATAGCGAGTTTTTACTGAATATCACATAACTGCCCTTTAATTGGCGAGTTACTTGTCGAGAATAGTCCGTTACATTATATCCATCTTGTTTGGCGAGGTCACCATCTTCCATTACGCCATAATCCTCATACTCGAGCGGTGACATCTCTGATACTCCTTCATCATAACTGTCTTTGGGAGTTGATTTAAGTGCAGGCTCTAATGGATTACACTCCATTCGGAAATAATTCCACAACAAATCTTCACCTATCGATTCGAAGATCAGGATTTTCGGGTTGAAGATCTGCCTCAACCCACCAAAATCCATTTCTAAGCAATGCTCCTCATAAGAATCAAATACAGCATCCAAGTCTAATCCACCGCCAGAGGGGAAGAACAGATGATTCAAACTGTCATAGTGACTAATCATGTTGAGCACATTTTTTATTTCTTTAATATCCGTCCATTCGGCATGTGTCGGAACTGAATAAGGAAACAACGCCTTAATTACTTCAACCCACTGACTGCGATTACTTTTTGCAAAATCATCCTGCATTTTCTCCCATTCCTCGTACCTAGCCAAAACTTGTTCAATATTAGGTCTATTGTCAGGCAGCACATCTGTACATTCTGCTAGCAATTCTCCTAATGGTGTAAAATATGTGCCTCTTGGACACTTTACATTGTCTTCAAGTCTGGTAACTTGATTCCTACTATATTGACCTTCAAAACTATCGGGATATTCTGTCAGTATCACCCAAATGGTTTTCGCAATAGAATATACATCAGCCTTAAACGGATCGGCATTCTTTGAGCCAGGCCGTTCCATTTCTGGGGCTAATGTCCTCCTTGCTCCCATACGCTCGTCGGTTTTCGTCACACGAGGTTTATCTTGATAGAAAACGAGTCCAAAATCAGATAACACATAGTGCTCTTGATACATCAATATGTTTTCAATCTTGATATCCCTGTGAGCAATACCTTGATGATGAAGTAGACATAACATCTTTAGGATATCCCTGATGGCATTCAATTTCTCTTCAAAGATACATCCAAACAAGCGTTCTTTTGCAGGAATTGCCAAAGGCATAACATAGTAAAGATCTTTTTCAGTCTGCTCTGAGCCATTTAATTCATGAAGATTGAAGTCAATCACTGGCAACATTCCATCGGAACCTTGATGAGAAAGCATTACTTTCACCTCATCCAAGAATCGTTGATACGCTTCTCCTGTTGTCTTAGTTAGGATTTTCATAGCAAATGCATTTCCTGTTTGGTCTGTGCATTCCCAAACCTCACCATTGCCTCCGCTACCAATCTTACTTTTCAATTCCCAGGATCCAATTAATTTCTCCACGCTCATATTCTATTCCATTTTCATAATCTGCTCCCAGACATCCTGCTTCATCACCGTAAGTGGACGTTTCAAAGCCTCATCCTTCTTGGCGTATGTTCCAAGAATATATCTGTCAAAGTCAAATCCCTCAATATCCAAATCTGCAAATTGTTGATTCGCAGCATCTACAATTCCCTTTGTATATATCCTATTACGCCATAGCAATTCTTCTACTTCATCTTCATGTTCAGCATAAATCTTATCTATGTCGAAAATAAAGTTAAAACGCTCTGCGAGGGTTCCATCTTTCTTTGCTACGACAGGCTGGCCTGGTTTTTCATCATCACAAAGATATGCTTTTATTCCTCTACACTTTCCTTTTGTCTGGAAAGCAATTACATCCTGTGGGCTAATAGCGAAATGAAGCGGGGAGGGATGCGGTTCACCGTCTTCATAATATAATGAGTATGGCAAGTCTTGTGCAGATTTACGTTTGTTACATGATCCACAGCAAGGTTGTAGGTTATAGAAGTTTGTACACAAGAACGGGTATTTCGACTTTGGCCTATTATGATCCAATTCATAGTAACCGCCCATCAATGGTATCACCCTCGCTTCTTTGGGGCGTCCTCTCTTTCCTGTCTTTATCTTCTCATGCACATCCTCTATAAGCGTTGTCATAGCAAACTGGGCATTACAATAAATGCATGATCTAATCTCAAGCATCTTCACATAGTTAGGCATCAACCCTGCTCTTACTTTATCGTAACCCATTACATCAACTATCACCTCATAGAGTGGTCGCTTATCCTTATTTCCTTTAAACTTTACCCAAATATCATCTATAGCGACACCTTTTAAAGCACTATTGATATAAGAAAAGCATTCATCATACTTGGACGGCAGCATATTATTGAGATCGTCATATTTCTCTACAATATTCTCAACATACACTGATACCCTGAGATATTCACTTCCCTTATGACTAACGCCTTTAAATTTCTCCTGTTTGTCCTTCATCGGTTGCTCTGCATTTGCAGCCTCAATCGCATCGGGCAGCGTCTTTTTTCTGACGCTTGATTTGCCTTTTGCCTTCTTTCCCTCTTCAGGTGTACATATCAGAATCTCTGTTGACTTTTTTTTTAAGTCATCAGCCAAAATCTGCAAATCTGCTTTTACATCACCCACCACTAGTGGCAGTTTCTTCACGTATTCAGCAGCAAGCTTCTTTATCCTATCATCAATCAAAATTCTTCTCATCGGTTCTCTTGGTTCAAGCCTAATCTCTCAAATTCTTTTTGCACCCACATCTTATATACTTGATTATTTTTCCCGAACTTTCGAACAAACAACTTACGTAGCTGTATCTTCACAACGTCATCGCCAACAGCCTCTATCATTTGATCTGCCGACACAATATCCCATCTGCGTTTACATTGTTTTTCCAAAAGGAAATTAGCCAAGTCATTAACCACTTGACTAGCGAACTCACCTACAAATCCTCCTTTCAGAAAGAAACTTTCAGCTAACAGCTCATTGATGTTAGAGGCGAAAGTCTTCACCTTCATCTGTTCCCTTGCATCTTCCCCATTTTCAAGATATAGGATATTACACTGCGGAATATCTGATAGCACAAAGGGAGAATGTGTCGTTAGTATCACGTTCACATTTACACTATCTGTCACTTTATTGTCCTCCAAACTCTGAAGCAAGTTTGCCACAAATAGCCTCTGGTATTCAGGATGGAAGCAAAGTTCTATCTCATCCAAAAACAAACAGACATTATGATACTTCACCCTTCCGGCATTCTCAGGTACAGAAATGATATTCCTCAAATGATATAGGTAAGCTGATAGTGTGAAAAGGTATTGCCTTTCACCAGAACTCAGCATCGGAAGCTCTATGCATTCCTGATCCATGTCATTTTTCAGGTAGATATAGTTCCTGAAGATAGGCGGCGGGTAATACTCCATAATAGCTTTAGGGCCTTCAATATCCATTTCAGGGAAGAAATGCTGTATGTATTCTTCATAAGAGAATCCATTATCATCCATTTTATATTGTTCAGCCTCATCAATATGAATAAGCCTCTCAAGGAAATGCAACGTCTGATGAACTTTCATACCGATATGCGATGGTTCCTCCTTGACTCTCTCTATAAGCGAGACTACCATATCTTTTTCTTGTGGAAGCAGTTCACGCTCCAAGTCAAAGAAAGCATCCGAAAGTTCAGAGTAATCTTCATAGTCTGGATAATTACGGCTTACGCTGAAAGTTTTATCTATCAGATACATAAAAGCCCGCTTAAAGAAGTGACAACCATTCTGCTTATAGCCCGCATCAATTCCATAGAACTCAAAAAAGAGATCACTTCTTTCACCGTCCAAGTCCTCCGCTATTTTCTGTATTGCATCCGTGATTTTATCATCATCTTCAGCCGGATGATCAAATCTTAAAGAAAACTTTTGGTCATAAGTAAAATCTATCGAACTATAACTATACCCTGGCAACAATTTATGATCATGTTTTTCAGCATCGATTAGCAACGCCGCAACTCTATCCTCTGCCAATTCCTTTTGGTTTACCAAGTCTATCTGGTTGTTCCCTCTATAGGGCTCAAATCCAATAGGAACCATATAGCCATCATTCTTCCTATATAGGCTCGTCAGCCAAGAATTATCAGCCCAATCATCTGCATCATCTCCATAGGCTTCTTCATCCTCATAGTCACAAGGGTTCAAAGATTGGATAGAATAATTCACCACAAGAGAATAGAAGAAGTGATTAAGTGTCTTTTGTATGATTTCCCATATTGTTTGTCTTTCCATTCCACGTATGACCTTATGCTCATACCCGTCCAATGGCCTGGCGTTAAGCCAGCCGTCTGTTTCCTCATAATTTCTGCTCCCGGGGAAGTATAATTCTATAGGTTCCTCGTCGCCATACGTAAATGTAACCGTATCATCTTCCACTTTTATGCATCCCTGTTGTCCTTCCAACTCATAATACAGTTCAGCCTTTATCTCTCTGATATAATACAGTCTTTCCGCAGTTGCCCTATAGGCCCCTTCTGTAGCCACGTATGAGAAATTGTTCAAAATTCTATATATCAGCTCCAAAAGCGAACTCTTGCCACTACCGTTCTTTCCGACAACTGCCTGAACACTTACCTTTTCACCAAAGAAGTGACGTTTGAATGCATCGTCATCATTTCTTACAACACATCCATTCTCCTCTCGATACCAATCATTGAAGAAATAATATTCTTCCTCTTTTAGTATCTTTAGATATTTGCATCCTACTATCGGATGAATACAGATAATTGTAAATGCCATGTTTCGTAAATCACCGTTAGAACGTAACTACTGATTTTCAGCAGTTAGCACATCCAACATTTTTCAAAAAAAGCATATTATTAATTGGTATTGCCAAAGCTACCTATTAGGCAGCCTTGACATTCACCTTTTTGTTCGAGTTATAATTACATGGGATTAGGGACATGATAAAATTTTCGAAAACCTACCCGTTCTTCCTTACCGTTAAAGAAGGTATTTTTCTACCTCTCCGTCTCTCCTGCAAGGAGAGCTCCACATCCTAACCAAGCCTTCCCTTCTCGAAAAGGGAAGGATGTAACCGCCCTCCGGTGCTCAGAACCGCAACGCTATAAGGTTGGCGGGGCATCAAAGCCCTCGCCATATTTTGCAGGTTGGGACCACCTGAATTGTTCCTCATTGCAGTATCGCTCTGCACTTGTCGCCACTCGAATGAGGAATATTGTTTATTCTACTTTTGACAGGATTACCTCAGGAGAGGTGCCCATCAGGGTTATGGCGGAAATCTTATGACCGCCATTGGCATTTAATGAATGACCACAATGATAGAGGCTGTCATCTATAATAAGCCAGCGGTCATGAGACTCGTTACGCCATTTTCTGATATCTATATGATTGTTGGGGAAGAGACGGTCATGTTCCTCCATCAAGCGTTGCATTCCTTGACCTACTCCAACCGTGTAAATTGTTGCTGTTACATTTGACTTACGGACATCAAGTACACTTAGAGTTAGCGATGAAACATAGCCATCTATGATGATTACTCGATGATTGGCTATACGAACTAAGTTCTCCAAAGCAACTCTTGCTGTGTAGAAATCACCTTCGAAGAAGACCATTTCTGCTGGAGGGGTGGAGGTTCGAATAAAGAAATCAAGCTGCTGTTGCTGCTTAGCCTGGGTATCCTTTATTCGTTGCATCTCATCATGCTGCAACATAAGTTTGCTGTCAATACGTTGCTCCATTTGAAGCATCTGCTGATGTACTGCATATCCACGAAGAAGATATTCTTTCAAAACATTGTTTGCCCATTGACGAAAGCGAATACCTTGATGACTATTTACACGAAAGCCGACGGATATAATCATATCAAGATTATAGTAATCCATATTACGTGTAACCATACGATTGCCTTCTTTTCTAACTGTTCGGAATTTCCGAACAGTTGCCGACTGCACCAATTCTCCTTGCTGATAAATATTAGTAATGTGCTCACTAATATTAGCTTTACTAGAACCAAAAAGTTCCACCATTTGAGCTTGCGTAAGCCATACCGTATCTTCTTCTATTTTTACTTGAAGAGAAATGCTTTCATCTGGTTGATAGAGCACTATCTGAGATTCATCAGTAGTTGCCAGTATTTTGTTATTGTCGTTTGCCATAATCATACATTTTTATTGCTAATATAGCGACAAAAGTACGATTTAATTTCGTAATCACCAAAGATTTAAGAGAAAAAATGCATTTGTTAACCTATACTTGGCTTATGGCTAAACATTACAACACACAAAATGATTTTGCTTCCTTACCGGTTCTGCGGCGATAGTCATCACGCATTCGCTTTTCCATTTGTGCTATGTATTCTGCCTTTCGTTCCCTAGAAGCCTTGAAGCGACGCATAAAATCTGCTTTTTTTTCTTCCATGTTCATAACGTAATCTCTTTATTAATTATTGTATTGTTTCGACTCCCCTGTCCCCCTCTTGCGAAGAGGAGGTCCTTACCCTATACCCAAGCCCTAAATCCCTACCATAGGGATTAGGGATGTAACCGCCCTCCGGTGCTCGGAACCGCTGCGCTATAGGGTTGGCGGGGCATCAAAGCCCTCGCCAGATTGTGCGGGATGGGACCGCCTTACTACAACTTGCTGATTGGGACTGCCTGGTTAATGTTTTGGCTTCAATACAAACATATTTTTACAATTCTTCGATCTCTTCTTTACTTAGTCCCGTCATCTTGCAGATGGTATCAACATCCATACCAGCTGACTTCAGATTCTGGGCTATCTCTAAGGCCTTGTCCTGCTTTCCTTCATCATACCTACCTTCCATCAGGGTTTTCTCACTACTCACCCTGTCCCAGAACTTGTCATAAGCCCTGAGTTCTTCTGCAGTAAAGGCTGAAATTTTCACTTCCTCCAATGCCTTGCTTATCTCTGGACTTTCCAAAAGCTCAGCAGGAACCTCCTGGGTCTTGTCATTTATCTCGGTCAAGAAACGAAGCCAAAGCACTGTCATACGTTTCTCTTTCATCGTATGAGGATGAAACTTCGGCAGTTCGATAAAGGTAAAGCACAAACCTTCTATCACCTTTTTGGTACGCTTATCGTGAACTATGTGATAGTTATGCTTATACTCCTTCATATCTTTCTCGAAGATTTCATTCACTAAGTTTAGCGAATAAACAGGCTGCAAATCTTCATACTTACAGCCCATTTCTGCCTGACTCACATATGCCTTTGAGGCATTGAACAACACTCGCTGCTTGAATGCATCTGTCCATGCCATCTGCATCTCGACAACAAATTGTCGGCCCTCCACATCCCTACATCGTACATCTACGATGGTATCCTTATGGAGAGGATCTACAGGTACCAACTCGGTAGGAAGGTACTCTATACTCTTAATCTGCTGATTTCTCTTCAAAGGAAGCAAAGCATTAAGAAGACTTATAAGCAAGTCGGGATGACCTGCAAATATCTTCTTGAATGTCAAGTCTGCCTTTGGGTCGAGATATTTGATGTTCGTTGTCATAATCGTTATCTTTTAAATTCTAAGGGCAAAGATACGACTTTAATTCTAGAACGCCAAAGATTTCCCTAAAAACTATTTGAAACAGACAAAGGTTTTCTAGATTTTAACAAATGATGACGCAGATAGCTTCGAGGGGCATCGTAAGTACTTTCGATGGGCTACGAAGGCTGCTTCATCGGGCTTCGTAAGTACTTTCATTTTTTCACCACATTTTTCAGGCTCTTATGCTCCATATCGTAATGCTCGCCTACTACATACTCGCTGTGATCCAAGGAATCGGTGATATACGAGGTGGTATAGATGACCTGATAACTGTCGGTATCATACTTCTTCAAACTGTTGATAAGGGTTTGCTGGAACTTCTGCGCCCTGCCCTGCTCTATTCCCTTGTCCTCCATGTTGTCGGCAAAGATGAAACGGGGATAACGCATCCAGGATATATCCAGAGAGGCAAAGAAAAGGGAAAAGCGGGCTACCAACTTCAGGAAAAAGGCAGATGACGCACTGTACTTGGAATAGCGGTCGCGAAGAAATACGATGTTGCCTGGGAAATCTACCGTCAAATCGGAAGGCTGGGCTTTCTGGAAGTCCTTCTGCCTTGCCTCATCCATCGTGAGAAAGTAGGCACCATGCTCCTGTATCTTCCTGATTACCTCGCTTCGGCGGATCTTCTGTTTGTCTAACTGCGCCTGGATATAACTTTTCTTTTTACTGATAGCACTTTCCGTCTGCTCTTGCATTTTTTTCAGCTGTTCATATTTCTCTGCCATCTCCAGCATCGTATAAAACTGCTGCAACTCACCATTCAACTCTCCTTTCTGGTAAATCAGGTCTTCTATTGCTCCAGCAGTGGTGCTGCGGGCTGAACCCAAAAGCTCGTCGAGTATCTTTTGTGCCCCCTTGCGCTTGACTTTCAGACTTCTCAACTCAGCCTTGGCATTCATCAGTTCATCTTCATCCTTCTTAAGGATTACCTCCGACTCCTTTTGCTGGAAGGACAGTTCGGAGATGAGACGCTTTGCCTGGGTGACACCCGACTTATTGTCTATCTTCTGGCGACAGAGATGACAGGTTCCATCAGGAGTATCCTGTGGTAAAGGCGAAAGACATTCCGGACAATATTCCAAACGGAGAGTACCCAAGATTTCACGGGTACTGACGGAATGGGTCAATGCCAGCTTCTTGCGCGACAACTCGGAGACAAACATCTGGGTATCTTCTATGTCATATTCCAGAAGTTCAATGCGCTCCTCTTCCTGATCACACAGACCTTCCAGTTTTCTTACCTCAGCTTTTATCCTATCCAACTGGGATTTATCCTTCCGGTCAGGTTTTCCGCCTTGACGCAAGAGTTGGATTTTCACGTCCAGTTTCTCCTTCTCCCTGTTCTTCTGAGCAATTTCTTCCTGGATGAATTCCGTGGAACGCTGTCGGGAATCGAGCGACTTTTCCAAGACTCTTATCTCTGCCTTCTGGTTGACCAGCTCTGCTTCCAGATTCTTTAAATCCAGCTTGGCTGCATAAAGCTTTTCGTCGAAGATTCCCATCAGCAGATCGGCTGCCGTCTCACGGGTGGTCTGACTATCGAACTGTTCGTAATAGTACAGGGATTGGGTTGGAGATTCCTGATCGATGTACAGCAGACGGAGCAACTGGTGCATGGTGATATTATTATCGCCCTGCACTACCGGCATCTGCATCACCTCGAAGAGCTTATTGGAAAAACTGCACATATTGGCAGTGGTCTTATAACCGAAGGTCTGAGACTCGCACTCCTTCCGGAGTGCCTCTTCCAGCGTGCCCCACCAGATGGTCATGCCCCTCTGGGTGAGAATTCTTCCCTCGGCATCCTGCTCGATGGGACGGGACAGTGTGAGGGTGGCATCGTCTATGGAGACTTCTACCATCACCCGAGAACATTGGCGCACCTCGTTGACGAAATGGGTATACTCACCACCCAGACCATAGAAGAGCAGATGGGTGATGGTTGACTTGCCGCTACTGTTCTCGCCACGGATGATATTGACTCCATGATGAAACCTTTCATCATACGCCACCTGATTCTCGGTGGTAAGCACATAGAGACGATTGACAAAGAAACTAACAGCCATCGTATTTATATTCTAATAATTGGGTTCTGTATTTCAAGCCATACGTACCGTTGAGCGGTGTGGTGCGGAAACAAAGATTAAGCCAGGAGATGATATTGCTTTCTGCCTGGGGCATCTCTTCGAGCTGCGACATCACCTGCTGCATCTTGGCGGTATCCGTAACCTTCACTTTCTGCTTGAGCAGGAGTTCCGGATCAATCAGACCGTAACTTGCTATCTGGCTGAGGGCTATCATCTGATAGCGCTGCAGCTGATGGAAGAGACGGCGGTCGTTGGTTACCTTGTTATAAGGGTTTTCCTTCTTATCTGCCACATAGTCATGTAGCAGTTTCTTAAACCGGGTTTCCGTTTTCTGCAATCTTATCTTATATGCCTTATAAGGAAAGAGAAGATAGAAATCGTAGATGCGAAGACGGTCTACCTCTACACATTCGTTCACATCGAAATGCTTCAGAATGTTCAGCATGCGATAGATGCCATTAAACGGGTCGAAAGCTGGATTATACATCGTAAATAGCCCAATTGATGTGACAATTGCCTGTAAGATAATAGAGCATGCCGAAAACATCATCCAAGGTGTAGCAGAGACAGGTATCGGCAGCTCCTACGGCATCCAATTCTTGCAAGACAGGCATAATCACCTTATCGTAAACTGCCTGATTGATTTCCCTGAGTGGTTTCTCATCCTCAATCAAAGGTAAGACTTCCCGGTCGAAATGTTCGCTTACGATGGCAAAAAGATAGTTATCTATTTTATTTGCCATCTCAAAATACTGAAACCTCGTTGCCTTCTTGGCATAAGACTGTTTCTGACGGCGTGCCTTGTCGATGGCTATCTTGGAAAAACCGCCATCCTGGAGCTTACACTGCAACCCTATGGTATGAGGCAGCTTAGTACGATAGTGCATAATGTCGTCCATCTTCTTCTGAAGTCTGCAATCGTTCTTAAAATCCTCCTGCAGTTTAGCAAACCAGCTGGCTAAACGGCTTTGAGGAGCTTGAGACGTCTGGAAGATATTTACCTCCCTGGCAGCAGGATTATAGCTGCCAACATTCTCCATCTTCACATCCTCGAAATGGTTGCCATTACCGGGATTGCCATTGATATTGAAATCCATCATGGTGAAAGAACAAGATATTCGGGATAATTATTCAGGATTGATGAGCTGTTGCACCTTATCCGTGATTTCCCTGTTGGAAGGATGCTGTCCCAATTGATTACGCACGGAATGTTCCCCGCTGCCTTCGAGAGCGGTGGCCAGGCGGGTAGCATTTTTCTCCGTTATCACGTCTTCCTTACACATTATATATATAATATGGGCAATGAGATTGCGATTGAAGGTGGTTCCTTTCTGTTTGCCTGGCTCATAAACCTCGGCTTCAACCTCGGGAAGAGCGAGAATATTCATCCATAGCGTTTCGTAGCGGTTCTTCCATTCCTTGGATACATATTGCGTAAGCTTGGCTACATATTGCAGAATGTCTGACTTGCGCTGCTCACGCTCTGCATTCTGCAACTCTTTTTCGGCAGCAGGTGCCGGTTTCTGCTTATCACCATAATAGTTATTGATTACGGTGGTAGCATTGGGATTAAAGTTATCCACCTTATTTATATGTATCTCCTGGAAGGTATTGCCTTGACCAGGATTGCCTTTTATATTGATCTCCATAATGGTTTCTTTTTTAATCTTTATCTACCTGATATTCAGACTGAAAGAAAGAAGAAAGTTCAGACGGATTTTCTTCCTTGGTTTCGGTGATTTTATGTTGTACCTTTGCATCGCAGTTCGGAAGTAACAACGTTTCTGTCGGCCACATTGACTGCATGTGGAAAAATCAAGTCCCATACCGACGATGGGCAACTTTATGATTAATTATTCAGTGTTCATGTTGCCAAACCCTATTCATCCAGAGAAAGGTGCATTGGCTTATGCAAAGCCTCAGGTGAGCGAGGTGATGTCGTTCAGAAAGTTCGTGCAGCACATTGCCGACCATGGTGGTTATACCCGAGGCAAGGTGAAGGGTGTTCTCTCTGACATGTGTACCTGTCTGGTAGAGATGCTTCTGGAAGGTAAAAAGGTGCAGCTCGATGAGTTGGGCGACTTCTGGATTTCACTTTCCAGCGAGGGTGCTGAGACTGTGGAGAAGTTCTCATCCAACAACATCAAGGCAGTGAACATTGTCTTTACCCCGGGTATTGACTTCGAGAACCTGATCAGCAAGGCTGAGTTCGAAACCGTGGCAAGTCGTGCAGCCCAGGCTGCTACTCTCAAGGCTGAGAAGACCGGTAAGAATACTGTCGACTTGGAGGCTGCCAAGAAGAAGCCTACTACCAATAAGGAGGAAGGCGCTGGTGACAGCAAGCCATCTGGCAATGGAGATACCACACAAGGTGGTGGCAGTGAAAACACGGGCGGTACAGGTTCTGAGAACGGAGACAACACTGATGTTACAATCTAAACCGTATTGTTAAACCCTTTCAATTGATTCCTCATGATGAATGATTCTAATGGTTCCAAGAAAATTTCTTGGGTGCAAGTTGTGAATGCCATCGTGCAAGCTCTGATTGCTGCACTTACGGCATTGGGAGTAAGCTCCTGTGCAAACTATGTCAGTTAATAGTTAACAGTTTATAGTTTAAAGAGCCTATTATGATTAAAGATACATTTCCTATGAACATCGGGGAGGAGAAGGTACGCTCAGAGCGTACACTCCTCGCCGGAGTTGAAGACGGCAAGACCATGATGTCTGCCGACTCTGTGAGATTTCTGGTGCTGCATTGCTCGGCTACCCGTCGCAATCAGGACTATAGTGTGGAACAGCTGAGACGTGACCATAAGGCCCGTGGGTTTTATGATATCGGCTATCACTTCTATATCCGAAAGGATGGTACGATGACGCAGCATCGCAAGCTGTTGGAGGTTGGTGCTCATGCCCGACCTTATAATAGATGCTCTATCGGCATCTGCTATGAGGGAGGGCTTGATGAGCAAGGCAAGCCTTGCAACACCATGACGGCTGAACAGGAAACGAGACTCGTGGATCTTTTCAAGAATCTGAAGACTCTCTTTCCGAAAGCGAAGATCGTGGGGCATCGGGACTTGCCTGGGACTACTCCCAAAGAGTGTCCGTGTCTGGATGCTGGCAGCTGGGCTACTCATCACCACCTTGATTAACTCTTTTATTTACTCCTTCTGGGTGGTATATAAATACTGGCTAGAGGGAGTTTTTTCGTTTTCAACAGTTACTTGTATAAATCCTCATTGATATCGAATGGTGAATCGAAGTCCTTCAGCATGGCATGCTTCGTATCTTTTTCTGAGAGATTGGCATGCTCTGTTGGGATCTTCCAATCGATACCGAGGGTTTCATCGAGGATAGAGATACCTCCATCTGCCTCTGGATGATAGAAGTTATCACACTTGTATTGGAAGACGGCAGTTTCTGAGAGGACAGCGAAACCATGGGCAAAGCCCTTAGGGATGAAGAACTGGACATGATTGTCTTCGGTTAACTCTACGGCTACATGCTTGCCATAGGTTGGTGATCCTTTGCGAATATCTACTGCTACATCGAGGACTCTGCCTTTTACGCAGCGTACTAGTTTGCTTTGGGTATATGGTGGGCGCTGGAAGTGCAGACCTCGCATCACGCCATAGCTGCTCATAGACTCGTTATCCTGGCAGAAGTGTACACTATGACCCAGGATTGGAGCAACCTTCTCTTCAAACTCTCGCTCGCTGAAGCTCTCAAAGAAATAGCCACGAGCATCACGGAAGAGGCGTGGCTCTATAATGAGTACGCCTTCAATATCTGTTTTAACAATATTCATTGTTTTAACTTATGTTCTTAAAAAAAGAATTTCTAAAATCATCCCGTCCTTCTTTACCATTAAAGAAGGCTCCACCTCTCATCTCGGTCTTCTCTCCTCAGGCGAGAAGAAAGAAACCGCCCTCCGGTGCTCGGAACCGCTACGCTATAAGGTTGGCGGACCATCAAAGGTCTCGCCAGGTTGTGCGGGATGGGACCGCTTTGCTATAGCTTGCTGATTGGGACAGCCAGAATTGTTCCTCATTGCAGTATCGCTCTGCACTTGTCGTCACTCGGATGAGGAATATTTGCTTTCTTCTACTTTTGAGAGGATCACCTCTGGAGAGGTGCCCATCAGGGTTATGGCGGAAATCTTATGACCGCCATTGGCATTTAATGAATGACCACAATGATAGAGGCTGTCATCTATAATAAGCCAGCGGTCATGAGACTCGTTACGCCATTTTCTGATATCTATATGATTGTTGGGGAAGAGACGGTCATGTTCCTCCATCAAGCGTTGCATTCCTTGACCTACTCCAACCGTGTAAATTGTTGCTGTTACATTTGACTTACGGACATCAAGTACACTTAGAGTTAGCGATGAAACATAGCCATCTATGATGATTACTCGATGATTGGCTATACGAACTAAGTTCTCCAAAGCAACTCTTGCTGTGTAGAAATCACCTTCGAAGAAGACCATCTCTGCTGGAGGGGTCGAAGTCCGAATAAAGAAATCAAGCTGCTGTTGCTGCTTAGCCTGGATATTCTCAATATGGGTCATACGCTTGTCCATATTCTCCTGTAGGGCTATCAAGTGACGATTCACGGAATAGCCTTGAAGAAGATAGTCACGTAAAACGTTTGTTGCCCAACGGCGGAAAGCTGTCGCATTGATACTATTAACTCGATAACCCACCGAGATAATTGCATCTAAATTATAGTAAGTTGTAGCATACCGTTGTTTACTATCATTACCCATATGTTCCAAAATGGAACATGTGCTATTTTTATCCAACTCGCCACTCGCATAAATATTACTCAAATGCTTTGTTATTGCAGGTCGCTTAGTACCAAACAAGTCTGCTATTTGTTGTTGAGTAAGCCAGACCGTTTCATGTCCTGCATCAACCTTCACTTCAAGTTTTACACTTTCGTTAGGTTGATAGAGTACTATCTGTGAATCATCAGCCACAGGCTGTATATTATTGTCGTTTGCCATAATCATACATTTTTATTGCTAATATAGCGACAAAAGTACGATTTAATTTCGTAATCTCCTTATTAATTATTGTATTGCTTCGACTCCCCTGTCCACCTCTTGCGAAGAGGCGGGGCATCAAAGCCCTCGCCAGGTTGTGCGGGATGGGACCGCTTTGCTATAACTTAGCTATAACATTTTACTCAGATAACTCATATTAGTGATAATGCAACAAGTTCATTCTACAACTCAACTTTCTTCAACGATTTCTAGTAAATTTCTACTTATCGTAAGCGTTGCACCACTGATATACTTAATCTCACTGCCGATGACGGCTTTCTTGCCATTATAGCTCTGTACGTATGCTTCCACACCTTTCATGCTACCTGCTACCACTCGCACTTTGATTCCTTTCTTCAAAGGAACAGGGGCAGCAGTGACAGGTTCTTCATCATTCTCTACAAAATATCGATAGTTGGCAATAACCTGGTCGGGAATTTGGTATATTTTCCTTTGACCTGGCATCGTCAGCATCTTATACACATCCGAACGGAAGCGGATTTTGTCAAGTTGTCTCGAAGAGACGTTACAAAAGATGAAGGTGGAAAGAAATAGCTTTTCTTTCACTTTTCGCTTATTGGAACGCTTGTCTAAATAAACTACTTTTACCTTGGGAATCCAGTAATCAAACCAAACATGATTGTGATTAAGATTGATTCGTATAGAATCAGCTATTCTCGTTTCACAATTCACTCTCACTACAGCCACATACCATCCTGCATCAGCTGGTTTTTCAAGCCCTTCATTAGGCGTTTGGGGGGCCTTTTTCTTAGCGTTTTCTTCACTTTTCGCCACGGCTTCGCCGTCGTCCCCTGCAATAGTGGACGTAACCTGTGCTTGTATATTTGTCTCTTTTATCATGCGAATCAAGTTCGTTTTTTGATGTCGATCATCTGAATCTCTACATAAGAGACACAAGATCTCCCTGCAAAAATACGAAAATTGTTGGAAACTAGCAAATTATGCGTGTTAAAAAATAATATCATTCAGCGAAATTCAACATTTTTTTAGCATTCTTTTCGTGCGCATTTTTCTAAGTCGTTGATTGAACGAATGTTTTCGACATTTCTGAGTCTCTTATGTAAAGATTCAGAAAAATTGGTTCATTTTGGTTCATTTTTCGAAATCCCTCTTTTTATTCTTTTTTGTGACTTATAAGGCTGCCAGTATTTTGGCGTTGGCATCATCCACTTCTGAGCTTTTGATGGAATTGAGATAGATCTGTGTGGTGGCTTCGGAATGATGCCCCTATATATAGTAAGACAGAATATTAACAACATATTTACCCTGTTTCACGCAGAATAGCACACTGCTATTTTGCGCGAAACCGCTTTTTTACCCCATTTCGCGCAAAATAGCGTACTTTTATTTTGCGCGAAACGATATTTTTTGTATCTTTGCACCAAATCTAAACAGATTCATAACTAGCTAACTTGTAATTATTAATAATTCAACCAGACAATGAAACAAAAACATTTATTTTGGGGAGCTGCGGTTGCACTGACCTTCCTCTTCAGCGCATCAGCTGTTGCACAGCCTAGACACACCAAGAAAAAGGTGAAGAAAGTGGTTGAGGCAAAGGTTGACGTATGTCCGTTTACGGACAAATGGGTAGAAGACGAGACCAAGTTTGAGGATCGCAAGGAAAAAGCCCATGCTACTTTCGTACCTTATTCTTCTACTGCCACCATGCAGAAGGACGATTACTACAAATTTCCATGGCTCACTCCTAAGCGTGCCAACTATCTGTTGCTCAACGGCAAGTGGAAATTCCACTATACTGCCGACTGGAAACAGGGCAAGCCTGAGAAGGATGACTTCTGGGCTGACAACGCCGATGTTTCTTCATGGAAGGAACTCCAGGTGCCTCTCAACTGGGAAATGGCAGGATATGATGTGCCTGTATATAATAATGTGGGCTATCCTTTCGAGAACAAACCGCCATTCATCACTGCCTTCAAGGATAACTTCGACAAGAATCCGGTAGGTTCTTATCGCCGTAACTTCAATCTGCCTGAGGGATGGGAAACAGGAAAGCGTGTGTTCCTGCACTTCGACGGTGCCTGCAGCGCCATCGTGGTTTGGGTAAACGGTAAGTATGCCGGCTATTCACAGGGTGCCAATACAGATGCTGAATTCGATGTCACCAACCTGGTTCGCAAGGGCAACAACAACGTATCTGTACGCGTTTACCGCTGGAGCGACGGCTCTTATCTGGAGGGACAGGATATGTGGCACCTGGGTGGTATCCACCGCGATGTTTATCTCGTAGCTACTCCAAAGACTTTCGTAGCAGATCATTACATCACTTCTGCCCTGAACAGCGATTATGCATCGGGCAAACTGAATGTTGACCTGACTATCAATAACGCTGCCAAGGAGAAATCAGAGAAGACGCTGGAGATTGAACTCCTCGACCCTCAGGGAAAATCTGTTGGCAAGCAGTCGGCACAGGTTGCCATGACTGCCAAGGACGGCGAGAAAAGCTGCCGCCTTACCATCGACAACCTGACTGGTCTGAAGGCTTGGACCTCAGAGCAGCCTAACCTCTATACCGTTATCGTCCGCCAGAAGGCAGGCGACCAGGAAGAGATGGTATTCTCTACCAAATACGGTTTCAGAGATGTTGCTATCAAGGGCAAACTGGTTTATGTAAACGGCAAGCGAGTATTCTTCAAGGGTGTCAATACCCAGGATATTCACCCACTCTATGGCCACGCCATCGACGTGAAGACCATGCTTCGCGACGTAATCCTGATGAAGCAGGCTAATGTGAACACCGTTCGTACCAGCCACTATCCTCGTCAGGCTAAGATGTATGCGATGTTCGACTACTACGGATTGTACTGCATGAACGAGGCTGACGTAGAGTGCCACAACAACCAATCTCTCTCAAACAACCCTACATGGCGCGCAGCCTACGTTGACCGCACAGAGCGCATGGTATTGAGAGACCGCAACCATCCTAGCGTGGTATTCTGGTCGCTCGGTAACGAGTCGGGCGGTGGCGACAACTTCCAGGCTACCTACGATAAGGTGAAGGAGCTTTTGCCTGGTCGCGACGCGTGGGTTCACTATGAGGGCTACAATCATGGTGCCAAGTACTCAGACTTCGGTTCAGACATGTATCCAAGAATCGAGGTTGTGAAGAAGCAGATGGATGGCCTACACAACAAACCATACTTCATCTGTGAATATGCTCATGCGATGGGTCAGGCTGTGGGTAACCTGCAGGAATACTGGGACCTCATCGAGGCAAGTACCGGCATCACCGGTGGCTGCATCTGGGACTGGGTTGACCAGGGTATCTACGATACACGCCGCATCCGCAAGGGCCTTCCTCTGAAGGATCCTAAAACTGGACTCCACTACTACACATCCGGTTACGACTATACCAAGATGAACAACGGTTACAGAGGATTCCAGGGCGACTTCATGAGCAACGGTATCATTACTCCAGGCAGAGAGTGGACGGCTAAGCTCACCGAGGTGAAGTATGTTTATAGAGATGTGAACTTCGAGTCTTTCTACAGTCGCGTGCTCACCCTGAAGAACAAGTGCGCATTCACCAACCTGGCTGATGTCTATAATCTGAGCTACGAAGTGCTCCGCAATGGTGTATCTGTAGAGAAGAACCAGGTGGCTATCCCATCTGTATTGCCTGGCAAGACCTGTGATATCAACATCCCATACACCACCGTTGTAGATGATAAGGCAGAGTATGTCATCACCTTCAGCCTCGTTCTGAAGAAGTCAACTTCCTGGAGCAAGCAGGGTTATATGATGGCTCAGCAGCAGTTCAAGCTTTCTGCAGAGAACGCAGGTGGCACATCTGTTGCCGACCCTACCTTCGTACAGAAAGACCATGGCAAGTTGCCAGCTATCCAGGAGAAGGGTAAGCTGAAGGTGAAGGGCAACACCATTACCGGCAAGGACTTCAGCATCACATTCGGTGAGGATGGAACCCTCGCCAACTGGACTTATCGCAATACCCAGCTCGTTCAGCCTAACGCTGGTCCTGACTTCAACGGTTTCCGCCGCATCGCCAACGACAACGTGAACCTGGGTGCTACAGGTGGTGTTGCCGAGAACGAGAATAAGGAAGAGGGTGCACTCACCGGCAAGAAGATGATGGTGAAGGCTCCTAAGAAGCAGGGCAAGAACGTGGTTGTGGAAACTGCCGTTACCAACGGTAAGGATACTCACCAGATTGCTTACATCATCTATCCTAACGGAACCGTGGATATGAAGGTAACTACCAACAATTCTTCTGAGGAAACCCGAAAAATTGGTATTGCCATGCAGTTTGCTTCTGGTTTCGAGAATGTGGAGTATTATGCCAAGGGTCCTTGGAGCAACTACATCGACCGCCAGAGAGGTTCGTTGTTAGGTTTGTACAAGACCACCGTGGATGGCATGTTCGAAGAGCAGAGTGCTCCTCAGACCATGGGCGACCGCCAGGGCTTGCGCCAGTTGACATTGGACAACAACAGTACGAAGTTGCAGATTACCACCGAGGGCATGGTAGCCTTCTCGTTGTCTCACTTCGATGATGCCCAGTTCAACTACGACGTATTCTATGGTGGCAAGCATCCTTACGACCTGGTACGCTCTAACCAGATTTTCGCTCACTTCGATTTCTGGCAGCGTGGCATCGGTAACCGCAGTTGTGGTGGCGACTCTTGTCTGCCACAGTACATGACTCCGACAGGAGCTCATGAGTTCACCTTGCGCTTCACTCCGATGGCGAAATAAGGAAATAAAGAATAAGATATAAAAAAGGTGGGTGTTACACGAATTGCTGTAGCACCCACCTTTTTTATATCTTGTCTTATGCCTGAATGTTTAGTAATCCTGGATGTAGCCCTTGGTAAACATGTCATACGACAGGGCTTCCAGCTCAGCGAGCGTCATGTGCTCCACGGCATGCTCTATCTTGCGAATCAACTCGTCTCGCTTGAAATCGTCGTTATCGCTCAGGCGCGATGTAAATCTATTGCTCATACTCGTTCGTAATTATTTATAATATTATTATCATACGCCTCATGGTTGATTAACCGGATGTTATGAGGAAGCTTTGGTGCTGCTGTTCCGGCAGTTACCAAGTTTTCCACAGATGTGGATAAAGATGTTTCTACCCTGATTTCATCCCATAACCCGGCATCGAGGAAAGCCTGATGGGTGATGGCGCCACCTTCTACTATCAGCGACTGCACCTTATTATTATATAAGTACTGCATCATCTGCCTCAACACCTCTTCCTTACCCTTGGAGAAGTCCAAGCCCTCGAAACAAGGATGATGGCGGTCGATGACCAGTCGCATCGGATCCTTGCCGCTCCAGTCTCTTACGTTGAGCTGGCTATGGTCACGCTCATCGGTGATTCTTCCCACCAGGATAGCATCGTTCTCGGCACGGAGCTTGTGCGAAAGCATCTTGGTGAATGGCGTAGAAATCGCCATGCCCTGAAAATTATTATCCAGAAAGCCATTCGCCGTCTGCGCCCATTTCAGGATGATGTATGGTCGCTGATGGGTATTGAAGGTGATGAAACGCTTGTTCAGTTCGAGGCATTCTGCCTCCAGAACACCTACTGTTACCTCGATTCCTGCCTCACGAATCTTCTGGATGCCACGTCCCTGCACCTTGGCAAAAGGATCCACGCAGCCACAGACGCATCTCTTCACACCTTTTCTTACGATAAGGTCGGCGCAAGGAGGCGTCTTGCCATAATGCGAACAGGGTTCGAGACTTACATAGATGGTGGCATCCTTTAAAAGATGCTCATCCTCAGGCTTCACCGATGCAAAGGCATTCACCTCGGCATGGCCCTCGCCACAACGCACATGATAGCCTTCGCCTATGATTCTGCCCTCGCTGCTCACGATGACGGCGCCCACCATAGGATTAGGCTTCGCATTCTGTCTGCCGTTCTTCGCCAACTGCAGGCAGCGGCGCATGAACATTTCATCAATCTCCTGCTGAGAGAGCGGCTCTCCCGTCTTCGGATCCAGAAAAGATACTTTATTTTGTTCCATAATCAACTTTTCTTCTGTTTTTTTACTCACTTTCGATAAAATGTCGTATCTTTGCTCTCAAATCAAATAGCAATAAGCAATATCAAGATGAAAACGTACCAAGAGTTTTGGCAATCCCTCACCCCACTCTATGATGCTGGCGAAGCGCAGGCTATCGTCCGCACCGTGCTTGATGTGGAGTACGGAATGACTCTGACCGACATAATCTGCGGCAAAGTTAATGAATTATCTTCAGACGAAGAAAGAAATCTGGAAGAAATTATCGCAAGACTGCAAAATGGCGAGCCGGTGCAGTATGTTTTGGGCGAAGCCGACTTTGCGGGAAGAACCTTCCATGTGGAGCCGGGCGTACTGATTCCAAGACCTGAAACGGCAGAACTCTGCCAGTGGATAGAGGAGGAAGTTTCATCTCTGAAGGCAGATGAAAAGAAGCAAATTCTTGATATTTGCACGGGATCCGGCTGCATCGCCATCACATTAGGACTCAACATTCCTAATTCTGAAGTTACAGGATGGGATATTTCGGAAGATGCCCTCCGAATAGCACAGGGGAATGTGGAAATGCTGAAGGCAAGAAATGTTAGAATAGAGTATCAGAATGCCTTGATGTTGCCAAAAACTGCAGAAACAGCAGACATCATCGTGAGCAATCCTCCTTATATCTGCGAAAAGGAGAAAGCAGATATGGAAAAGAATGTGCTGGAGCACGAACCGAGCATCGCCCTCTTCGTTCCTGATGAAGATCCGCTGAAGTTCTATCGTGCCATCGCCGAATATGCATCATCTGCTCTCAAATCCGAAGGAGCATTATACTTCGAAATCAATCCTATCTACGAAAAGGAGACCAGGGAAATGCTGGAAGAACTTGGTTTCAAGGACATTGAAACCAAAGAAGATGCTTTCGGAAAGAAGAGAATGATGAAAGCAAAAAAAAACAAAGAATAATAACATAACTGATCATAAAGTTCAATGTTCAAAGTTCAAAGTAAAAATCATCATGTTCAAATCTCAAAGTTCAAAGTATAAGAAGCCGATGACAGAGCAGCAGGCTCTGCTGAAGCTCACTACCCTCTGCACGCAAGCCGAACATTGCTCGCAGGAAATGCTCGACAAGATGAAGAAGTGGGAACTGCCCGAGGATGCTATCGCCCGAAACATGGAATTCCTGACCCAGAAGAAGTTCATCGACGATGAACGCTTTGCCCGATTCTTCATCAACGACAAGATAAAGTACAACAAATGGGGACGCCGCAAAGTGGAACAGGCCCTCTGGATGAAGCATATCCCGAAGGAAATCTCCGACCCCATCTTCGAGGAAATCGAGGACGACATGTATATGGAAACCCTCCTCCCCCTCCTGAAAAGCAAATACAAGAGCATCAAGGCGAAGAACGACTACGAGCGTTCGATGAAACTCATCCGCTTTGCCCTGGGAAGAGGCTACAGCATGGACGTTATCCACAAGTGCATCGACAAAATGAAAGAAGAAGATCTGATAGAAGGATGCGACTCAGTATTTTAGGGAAAATCATCAACCTGCTCCTGCCCCGCTATTGTCCCGTCTGCGACAACAGACTGCTGGGCTCGGAAGAGATGCTTTGCATTAACTGCCTCAAGCACCTCCCCCTCACCATGACCTGGAGCGACCCCTACGAAAACGAGATGGCAAAGATGTTCTGGGGGCGCATCCCCATCGAGCGATGCGCCGCACTCATCTACTACGGCAGCCACTCCAAGACCAGCAATGCCATCTACCAGCTGAAATACCATCATCGCCCCGACATCGGCACCTATCTGGGCAGACTCATCGGAAGCAAGGGACTGGAAGTCAACTTCTTTGAAGACATCGACGCCATCATCCCCATTCCCATTACCAGGAAAAGACAACAGGAGCGAGGCTACAACCAGAGCGAGGAGATAGCCAGGGGAATACAGGAAAAAACGGGACTCCCCATCATCACGGATGCCATCAGACGAACTGTGTTTACAGAAAGCCAGACCCACAAAAGCAGATCGGAAAGACAGGAAAACGTAAAGCACGTGTTCCAGGCATCAGCATTCTATCACGATGCCCAAGGCAGGCACCCCATCGCCAACCTTGCCGGGAAGCATCTACTCATTGTTGATGATGTCTGCACCACAGGTGCCACCCTCGTATCCTGCTGCGAAGAACTGCTCAAGGCGGGCAAGATGAAATTCAGCATCACCACCATCGGATGGACACACGATTAAAAATCTATAATTAATAAGCCATTTATGATGATTAATCAATTTTTTGTAGTACCTTTGCAGATATAAATTATAATTATTTAATCCTTTTAGAATTATGGACAAACTGAAGAAAGAATTCGCATCTAAGTTATTGAAGGTTAAGGCTATCAAATTGCAGCCTAACGATCCATTCACATGGGCTTCTGGTTGGAAGTCACCATTCTATTGTGACAACCGCAAGACATTGTCTTTCCCAGAACTCCGCAACTATGTGAAGCTCGAACTCGTACACGCCATTCTGGAGCAGTTCCCAGAGGCTGACGCTGTAGCTGGTGTTGCTACAGGTGCCATCGCACAGGGTGCATTGGTAGCCGACGAGTTGCACCTGCCTTTCGTTTACGTTCGTTCTAAACCAAAGGATCACGGTATGCAGAACCTCATCGAAGGAGAGCTCGACCCTAAGGCTAAGGTTGTTGTAGTAGAAGACTTGATTTCTACCGGCGGCAGCTCACTCAAGGCAGTAGAGGCTCTCCGCAAGAACGGCAACGAGATTGTAGGTATGGTAGCTAGCTACACATACGGTTTCCCTGTAGCAGAGAAGGCTTTTGCAGACGCTAACGTAAAGTTGGTTACTCTGACAGACTACGAGCACGTAGTGGCAGAGGCTTTGGAGACAGGCTACATCAAGCAGGAAGACGTAGAGTTGCTCCACGAGTGGCGCAAGGACCCAGCTAACTGGAAGAAGTAATTTATGACCCATCAATAATGAGTACAAGTACATTCGAAAGTAATATCAAACAGATTCCTCACAAGCAGGAATCTGTTTACCGTACATTGAGCGATCTGAACAACCTGCAGATGCTCAAAGACCGCTTCGAGCAGGTGAAAGACCAGATTCCTGAGGACAAGAGAAAGGAAATGGAGAAACTCAAGGACCTGAGATTCGACAGCGACAGCATCACGATCAACGCTCCTATGGTGGGCGACCTGAAGATGCGCATCATCGACAGAGATTTTCCCAAGACCATCAAATTCGAGACAGAGAACAGCCCTATCCCGTTCAACTTCTGGATTCAGCTGCTCCCTACAGGAGAATTCTCATGCAAGATGAAGCTCACCATCAAGGCTGAGCTCAACATGTTTATCAAGGGTATGGTGAAGAAGCCATTGCAGGAAGGCATCGAAAAGATTGCAGACGCCCTGGCGATGATTCCATATCAGGATTAATAAAAAGATACAATTATGGCACATAAACTTTGGGAAAAGAACTTTGAAGTAAACAAGGAAATAGAACGATTCACCGTAGGCCACGACCGTGAGCTCGACCTCTATCTCGCCAAGTACGACGTGCTGGGAAGTATGGCACACATCACCATGCTCGAAAGCATCGGACTCCTGGAGAAGGATGAGCTTACCCAGCTCCTCGCAGAATTGAAGAATATCTACGCCATCGCCGACAAGGGCGAGTTCGTTATCGAAGACGGCGTGGAGGATGTTCATTCCCAAGTAGAACTGATGCTCACCCAGAAACTGGGCGACATGGGTAAAAAGATTCATTCGGGAAGATCTCGCAACGACCAGGTGCTGGTAGACCTCAAACTCTTCACCCGTCATGAGTTGAAGGAGATTGTGGATGCCGTGAAGATTCTCTTCGACGAGCTGATTCAGAAGAGTAACCAGTACAAGGATGTATTGATGCCAGGCTACACCCACCTGCAGGTGGCAATGCCTTCATCTTTCGGACTCTGGTTTGGCGCTTATGCTGAGGGACTTGCCGACGACATGCTTTTCCTCCAGGCAGCTTACCGCATGACCAACCGCAACCCATTGGGTAGCGCTGCCGGTTATGGAAGTTCATTCCCACTGAACCGCACCATGACCACCGAGCTTCTCGGCTTCGACAGTATGGACTATAATGTGGTCTATGCACAGATGGGCAGAGGAAAGATGGAACGCAACGTGGCTTTCGCCATGGCTACCGTGGCAGGAACACTGGCAAAGATGGCTTTCGACGCCTGCATGTTCAACTGCCAGAACTTCGGATTCGTGAAGTTGCCTAAGGAGTGCACCACCGGTTCCAGCATCATGCCTCACAAGAAGAACCCAGATGTATTCGAGCTGATTCGCGCCAAGAGCAACAAGCTGCAGAGCTTGCCCCAGCAGGTGATGCTCATCATGAACAACCTGCCTGTGGGTTACTTCCGCGACCTTCAGATTATCAAGGAAGTGTTCCTTCCTGCCTTCGATGAGTTGAAAGACTGCCTGCAGATGGCGGCATACATCATCAACAAGATGGAGGTGAACGAGCACATTCTCGATGACCCTCGCTACGACCCAATGTTCTCCGTAGAAGAGGTGAACCAGCTTGCCGCCAACGGCATGCCTTTCCGTGATGCCTACAAGAAGGTGGGATTGGAAATCGAAGCGGGCGAATTCAAGCCAAACAAGGATATTCACCATACGCACGAGGGAAGCATCGGCAATCTCTGCAACGACAAGATTCAGGAACTGATGGAGAAAACCCTCTCAGAGTTCCACTTCGAGCGCATGGAGAATGCCGAGAAAGACTTACTGAAGTAAGCAGGGGTGTATCATCTGATGCCATCAAAGTAATCAAACTGAAGAAGAAATGTATATAATAAATAAGGTACATATATATAATAAGGTGAAGAGCATAGTTAACCAAGCTATGCTCTTGCTTTGTTTGTGCCTTCCGGAAGCAGCTATTCTGCTGGGCGGAAGCATCCTGTCATCATGCAATGCCGACAACAGCATCAGCACACGCTATCCCTGCCAATTCATCTTCAGAACCATCTATCACCCAGGCAGCACCATCGAGAATGCTCTTCAGGGAGCAGGAACCTATACGATGGTAAGCGCCAAGAAGGTGAACGGAGCATGGAACCTCTACTCTACCCCCAACGACGGAAAGAACAAGACCGAGACCATCGTTCTCTCTACAGCCAAGGAGAATTATGCCAACTACAGCTATCTTGGAGCAGGAAACGACCTGAAGGATGCCACGAAGAACGGCTTCATTATGGGTCTATCCAATTTTAACGGATACGTGGCATGGGACAGACAATGCCTCAACTGCATCCTGCAATATGGCGGAACCAACTATCCGCTGGATTGGACCGGAAACAGACAGTCGGTCATCTGCAACAAATGCAAAAGAGTGTATAGTTTGGAGAACGGAACCGTGACAAGTGGAGGAAAAACCAAGGAAGACAAGCCGCTGATGCAATACCGAGTAACTTACTCCGGCGTCATCGGAAGTGTGATTACAGTAGGAAATTAAAGGATTTTCATGCGATATTCCTAGAAAATCCGCCCATTACAAAGAAAAAATGCGGCATTTTTCTTAAAATATGTAAACACATTTGGTGGATTCAAGAAATTATACTACCTTTGCACTCGCAATTAAGAAATGCGGAAATAGCTCAGTTGGTAGAGCACAACCTTGCCAAGGTTGGGGTCGCGGGTCCGAGTCCCGTTTTCCGCTCTAGCTCTTACGTTTACCATGCCGCAATGGTGGAATTGGTAGACACGAGGGACTTAAAATCCCTTGACCAGAAATGGTTGTGCGGGTTCGAGTCCCGCTCGCGGCACTCACCCTCCCTTAAAATTTTTCATTATGAAAAAATTTGCTTATATCATATCTCTTATTTTCATTATCGCGCTTACATCATGTGGTGTCAGCAGTGGTCACTTTAAACTTGAGGGCAAATTTTTAAACATGAATCAAGGCGAATTTTACGTTTACAGCACAGATGGTGGCATCGACGGCGTCGATACTATCAAGGTTGTTGGTGGCCGTTTCAGTTATGAAATGCCATGCACGGAAAGCCATACCCTCATGATTGTATTCCCAAACTTCTCGGAGCAGCCTATCTTTGCAGAATCAGGAGAATCTGTAGAGCTGAAAGGTGACGCTTCTCACCTGAAGGAAATGGAGATTAATGGCACCAAAGCCAATGAATTGATGACCAAATTCCGCAAATCAATCCTTGGCAATACGCCTCCACAGGAAAGTGCACAGGCTGAAACATTCATCAAAGACAATGCCAGCTCGGTGGTCTGCCTGTATCTGATCAAGAAATACTTCATCGCAAACATCAAGCCTGACTACAAGAAGGCACTCTCCCTCCTGTCTATCTGCGAGAAAGAGCAGCCTAAGAACACACAGTTGGCAAGGCTGAAGCAGCAGGTGAATATGATGAAAGATGCCGGCGTAGGCACCAAGCTCCCCGTTTTCACGGCTTATGACCTCAACGGCAAACTGGTTTCCAGCACAGAGATGAGCAGTGCTCCGGTGGCAGTCATCTACACTTGGTCTACATTTAACTATGATAGTCAAAGCATGCAGAGAGACCTGAAAAGTCGCCAGCGTCAATCGCAAGGAAAGCTCAAACTGATGGGATTCTGCCTGGATGGGGCGAAAAGCTACTGCCAGAGCACCCTGAAGAACGACTCCATCACATGGCCTGTCGTATGCAATGGCGAAATGCTTGAAGACAAGAACCTGAAGAAGTTGGGATTGACTTCACTTCCCGACAACATCATCATACAAAACGGAAAGATCATCGCCCGAGGCCTAAAAAAGCAAGAACTCTACAATAAGTTAGACCAACTGCTCAAATAACACCGCGAGCCATATGTCTAACTTATAAAAGAGGAGGCGTATATGCTAGTAAAAACTTATTGCGCAGCAGTCAACGGCCTGGAAGTCACGACTGTCACAGTAGAAGTAAGCCTCAACCGAGGCGTTCAATACCACCTTACGGGCTTAGGCGACGAGGCGGTCAGGGAAAGCCGTGACCGCATCGCAGCAGCCCTTCTTTACAGCGGCTTCAAATTTCCGATAGCCGACATCACCATCAATCTTGCTCCAGCCAATCTCCGAAAGGAAGGCAGCAGCTTTGACCTCCCATTAGCCATCGGCATTATGGGAGCCAATGGCAATATCCCAGAGGATCACCTCAAGGAATACATGATGGTGGGCGAACTGAGCCTGGACGGCACGCTGCAGCCCATCAAGGGAGCCCTCCCCATCGCCATCAGAGCCCGGGCAGAACATTATAAAGGATTGATTGTACCCGAACAGAACGCCAGAGAAGCAGCCGTGGTCAATAACCTGGAAGTGTATGGCATGAAAACACTCTTCGATGTCATCCAATTCCTAAGCGACCGTTCTGCCCCTGAGCCTACATTCGTAGATACGAGAAAGGAATTCTACGAAAACCAGATTCATTGTGACTATGACTATGCTGACGTAAGAGGCCAGGAAAACGTGAAGCGTGCCCTGGAAGTGGCTGCCGCAGGCGGACACAACCTCATCATGGTAGGTCCTCCGGGATCAGGCAAATCCATGATGGCAAAGAGATTGCCATCCATCCTTCCCCCACTCACCCTTTCAGAGAGTCTTGAAACAACGCAGATACACTCCATAGCGGGCAAGCTGAGCAAGAATGTATCTCTCATTGCCCAGCGCCCGTTCAGAGTCCCCCACCACACCATCTCACAAGTAGCTCTGGTGGGAGGTGGCACCTCTCCACAGCCTGGCGAAATATCGCTCGCCCACAATGGCGTGCTCTTCTGTGACGAACTCCCGGAATTCAACAAGACTACGCTGGAAGTGTTGCGCCAACCGCTGGAAGACCGACACATCAGCATCAGCAGAGCCAAATACACCATCGACTACCCTTGCTCCTTTATGTTTGTGGCAAGCATGAACCCATGTCCATGCGGCTACTATGGTGACCCGACCCACCGCTGTGTCTGCACACCGGGGCAGATTCAAAGATACATGAACAAGATATCGGGTCCGTTGCTCGACCGAATAGATATCCAATGCGAAATAAGTCCTGTTCCTTTCAAGGACATCTCAACCGCCGCTCCTGGTGAGCCTAGTGCCAAAATTCGCGAACGCGTCATCAAGGCAAGGGAAATTCAGGCAGCCAGATTCCAGGATTTCAAAGGCATCCACTGCAATGCGCAGATGACAGAGCGAATGATTCACCAGTTTGCTGAACCCGACGAAGAAGGCATCAACCTCCTGCGTATGGCGATGGAGAAGCTGTCCCTGTCGGCACGTGCCTACAACCGCATTCTGAAAGTGGCACGTACCATTGCCGACCTTGCCGGAAGCGAGCATGTGGAACCTTTTCATCTTGCAGAAGCCATCGGCTACCGCACACTAGACAGAGGCGACTGGGCAGAAAGGGGACATCTATAGACACAAAACAGAAAATCTTCTGTTTTTACAGATAATCCACCTTTTCTCACAAAAAAATGCAATTCCAACAAAAAAGACAAAGGTACAGACTACAACAATATCATACAGTAAAATGGTATATTTTGGGGTATAGGGGGTAAAATCTGTTTTTTATCCACCTAAAAAACAGCATTCGTCCCCTAAATCAACAAAATATCCCCCAAAAGTCGATAAAATAGTGCTACCTTTGCATCAGAGTTAGAAAGACAAGCAATTGTCACAAATGTCAAACATTAAAAATTATAGATTATGGATTGCATTTATAAAATTACAAGTATTATAAAGAAGGTGGGATTTGGAATACTTCTCGCCGAGTTGGCTGTAATTGCTTATATGGCTATCCAATAACAAATAAGATAGGTCATATCAAACAAGTATCCTCTTGAGATTAAAGTTAATACAGAACATAAAGATTACCATCAATAGTAAATGATAAAGGAAAGGCCTTAGCAGTTATCTGAAAAGTAACTGCTAAGGCTTTAATTTTCCCCCTAAGCAGACCATCAACTGGCTACAAACAGCAAACATAGAAACAAATCAGCAACAAAAATCAGACTACAAACAAGTTACAACAGGTGGTAAATTCTATTCAAAAGGAGTAAATTCTATTATAAAAACGCAATTAAAAAACAATTTATACCCCATTTAGAGAAAATATACCCCACAAATAGTAGAAAAACAAGTACCTTTGCACTCGTAAAATAAACGTTGTCACAACGTTGCTTAGAATTGAATATAATAGTAAACATTAAAACGATTAAGAATTATGGATTGCATTTTCAAAGTAACAGAATTGGTTAAGAAAGTTGGTTTCGTTATCCTCGTTGCTGAGTTGGCAGTTATCGCCTACATGAACATCATGTAACATCCACTTTCTTCTTATATGTAACCACCTTGGTAGTGGCTATATAAAAATGGTCTTAAGCATCAAGCTTAGGGCCATTTTTGTTTTCTACCCCGTAACATTTTTGTTTTCTACCCCTTCATTTTACACCTTATTATATAATAGAATAGAAAAAGGGCAGAAAATATACCGAATTTCCAACATTTTTTTGTAATTTTGCAGCCAAATAACAAAAATATATTAGCTAATATGGAACAAAAGAATTTCAAACGTACCACCGTTACCGCAGCATTGCCTTATGCCAACGGTGGTGTTCATATCGGTCACCTGGCAGGTGTTTACGTGCCAGCCGATATCTATGTTCGCTATCTCCGTCTCAAGAAGCAAGACGTTGTTTTCATCGGCGGTAGCGACGAGCATGGTGTACCAGTAACCATCCGTGCCAAGAAGGAAGGTATCACCGTACAGGAGGTAGTAGACCGCTATCATAACCTCATCAAGAAGAGTTTCGAGGATTTCGGTATCTCTTTTGATGTTTACAGCCGTACCACTTCACCAACTCACAATAAGTTTGCTTCTGATTTCTTCCGCACACTCTACGATAAGGGCGTATTGGAAGAAAAGGTAGAGGAGCAGTTCTGCGACGAGGTAACAGGCGAATTCCTTACCGACCGTAACATCGTGGGTACTTGCCCTCGCTGCGGTGCTGAAGGTGCTTATGGCGACCAGTGCGAGAAATGTGGTGCTACCCTTTCTCCTGATGAACTTATCAACCCTACCAACAAGAACAACCCTGGTCATGGTCTTGTCAAGAAGCCTACCAAGAACTGGTATCTTCCATTGAACAAGTATCAGGATTGGTTGAAGAAGTGGATTCTGGAAGGTCACAAGGAGTGGCGTACCAATGTTTACGGTCAGTGCAAGAGCTGGTTGGATATGGATCTTCAGCCACGTGCTATGACCCGCGACTTGGATTGGGGTATTCCTGTTCCTGTGGAGGGAGCAGAAGGCAAGGTGCTCTACGTTTGGTTCGATGCACCTATCGGCTACATCTCAAACACCAAGGAGCTTTGCGATGCTCATCCAGAAAAGTGGGGAACATGGCAGAAGTGGTGGCAGGATCCAGAAACACGTCTTGTTCACTTCATCGGTAAGGACAATATCGTGTTCCACTGCATCATCTTCCCTACCATGCTGAAGGCTCACGGCGACTATATCTTGCCAGACAACGTACCAGCCAACGAGTTCCTGAACCTGGAGGATGATAAGATTTCAACATCCCGCAACTGGGCTGTATGGTTGCACGAGTATCTCGTAGATTTGCCAGGCAAGCAGGATGTATTGCGCTATGTATTGACAGCCAACGCGCCTGAGACCAAGGACAACAACTTTACCTGGAAGGATTTCCAGGAGCGCAACAACTCTGAGTTGGTTGCCGTTTACGGTAACTTCGTAAACCGTGCCCTCCAGCTCACCAAGAAGTATTGGGGCGGCGTAGTTCCTGCCTGTGGTGAATTGCAGGAGGTAGATGAGAAGGCTATCGCTGAGTTCAAGGACGTGAAGGAGAAGGTAGAGCAGTATCTCAACGTATTCAAGTTCCGTGAGGCTCAGAAAGAGGCTATGAACCTGGCACGTATCGGTAACCGATACATCACAGAGTGTGAGCCTTGGAAGGTTTGGAAGACCGATCCTAAGCGTGTGGAGACTATCCTGAACATCTCCCTGCAGTTGGTTGCCAACCTCGCCATCGCCTTCGAGCCATTCTTGCCATTCTCTTCTGAGAAACTCCGCAAGATGATCAATATGCCTAACTTCGAGTGGACTCAGCTCGGCAGCACAGATTTGCTCAAGGCTGGTACCCAGCTCGGTGAGCCTGAATTGCTCTTCGAGAAGATTGAGGATGAGGTTATCGAAAGACAGCTCCAGAAGCTCGCTGACACCAAGAAGGCTAACGAGGAGGCTTCTTATCAGGCTGCTCCTATCAAGCCAGAGGTTAGCTTCGATGATTTCGAGAAACTCGATATCCGCGTAGGTCACATTCTGAACTGCGAGAAGGTAAAGAAGTCTAAGAAACTCCTGAAGTTCACCATCGACGATGGTTCTGGCGTAGAGCGCACCATCTGCTCAGGTATCGCAGCCTACTACGAGCCAGAGCAGCTGATTGGCAAGGACGTATTGTTCGTAGCCAACTTTGCTCCTCGCAAGATGATGGGCATCGAGAGTCAGGGTATGATTCTGAGTGCTGTCAACTTCGATGGCACTTTGAATGTTACTTCTCTCCTTGGCAAGGTTAAGCCAGGAAGCCAGGTTGGATAAATCAGACGAATGACACGAATCATCTCGTAGAAAAACAATAGTAGATAATAAAAGGTGGATGCAAGATCTCTGAACAGAGATTCCTGCATCCACCTTTTGTTTATTGATTACAGATAAGCTTGTCGCTGCTCATCTACCTTATCTTTCTTATCTAAAGAGTAAAGCGATAACCTACCGTGAAAGTAAAGAAGCTATTCTTTGGACTGTCAAATCCCGAAATATTTTCCATCTTTGTCAAACCGATGTTATATCGTGCATCGAGGATGACATTCATATACTCATACGAAACACCTACCGGAATAGAGATATTCGTACGCTTGGCAATAAGGGTTCCCTCTACCTCCTTCGTATCCTTATAATAGGTAGAACCATTCTTGTCCTTCTCCAAAGAAGTCTCCTCATAAGAGTATTTGGCATCTCCGCAGCGGAAACCAGCCTGTATGCCCACCATTGCCACCAGCTGACGGGTTACATAGCCCTTGAGCATCAAGGGAAGCTGGATGTAATCAATATCAGCATGATGATTCTTGATGCCCCAATATTGCTTCTTATCAGCATTCTCTACGGTTTCATAATCAGCGAAACGGTAGCCCAAACGAGCATAATAAGCGCCCAAAGACACCCCTACATACTCTGTGGCACGGTATTCCACATCTGCACCAGCCATGAAGCCAGCCTGATTTTTCGACTTGATTTCACCGTCCAAAGCATCGCTGACATAAATCGAGTTATTACTCCAATTAGACAAAGCAACACCTACACGGGGAATCACAGAGAATTTTCCTACAGGATTCTCCACTTCCTGTGCCATCGCTCCTACGGAAGCAAGCAACAGCATCATCCATATTACAATATTCTTTTTCATCTTTCAGTAATTATTTATATCTATATAAACTAAAAACACTTTGGAATATTGCATATAAACACCCTCAGTAGAGGGAAAAAATGACCATATTTGTTGATATATCACAAAAAAGAAAACGTTTACGAGAGTTTTTTGGCGAAAAACTTGCGTATATTGCACATTTTTCGTAATTTTGCGCACGAATTCAACGGCATGTTTATCAAAACATGCCGTTAGTATTAACAAAAGTATTAAGATAACAATGACTCACAATTTGTTAAAAGGCAAGCGTGGCATCATCTTCGGTGCACTCAATGAGGAATCAATCGCTTGGAAAGTAGCTGTAAAGGCTGCTGAAGAGGGTGCTACTATCGCACTTAGTAATACAGCTATGGCTTTGCGTATGGGTACGCTGGATAAGCTCGCTGAACAGATCAATGCTCCTATCATCGCAGCTGATGCGACTAGCGTAGAAGACTTGGAAAAGGTATTCACAGAGGCTCAGGAGAAACTCGGTGGCAAAATCGACTTCGTGCTCCACTCTGTAGCTATGAGCCCTAACGTTCGCAAGCATCGTACATACGATGACCTCGACTACAACTTCCTGAACAAGACATTGGACATCTCTGCTATCTCTTTCCACAAGATGTTGCAGGTAGCCAAGAAGTTGGATGCTATCAACGAGTGGGGTTCTGTAGTGGCTCTCACATACGTAGCATCTCAGCGTACATTCTTCGGCTATAACGATATGGCTGATGCCAAGAGCATGCTCGAGAGCATCGCACGTAGCTTCGGTTACATCTATGGTCGTGAGAAGCACGTCCGCATCAATACCATCTCTCAGAGCCCTACAGCTACAACAGCAGGTAAGGGTATCAAGGACATTGAGAACATGATGGACTTCGCCGACAAGATGTCTCCACTCGGAAACGCTGTGGCTGAGGATTGCGCTAACTACTGCGTGATGATGTTCTCTGACTTCACCCGCAAGGTGACCATGCAGAACCTCTTCCACGATGGTGGTTTCTCATCAATGGGTATGAGCCTCCGTGCCATGAACCAGTATGCTAAGGATATAACTCCTTATGAGGATGAGAATGGTAAGGTTATCTACGGATAATCCTGTTTACATCATCCATCAAAAACATATAAGAGGGTGTGTCATAAGTCCATGACACACCCTCATATATTTTTTTCCTTAAGGCTAATTATATTTTCCCTTAAGGCTAATTATTTTTTCCCTTAAGGCTAAATATAAATGCATTCTTATACCCGCTAAATTATATTCCGCCCCCTTAGAAAGCAAATTGCACAAGAAGAGGCAGATGGTCGCTATATCCTCCCAGGTATCGAGGTCCCAGATAAGTACGATAAGGCTTCTTGCCACCATACTTCTCATCATCCTCCAATAAGAAAGGCTGGTCGCCTATCTGGCATTTCTGTTTGGCCTTCGCCATGGACGGACTGCACAACACCTGGTCCAGACTGCGCCATTCTCCATGCCAACGATACGTTGCCTTAGCCCCATGAGTTCCCCGAGCATCATGGGATATATTAATAAGGTGATGCTGATAGAGACGCTTCAAGGCGGGTGAATCAGCATAATCATTGAAATCGCCTGCCACTATAATCTTTGCATCCCGTGATATTGCATAGATGGAATCCACAGCAGCCGCCAACCGGTCTGCCACATGCAGGCGATAAGGACGGGAAGCCTGCTCACCTCCCCTGCGGCTCGGCGCATGAACCACGAAGACATGCAGGGTATCTCCCGTGATAATCAATCCCGAAGCATAGAGAATATCTCTCGTAGGACGGGTATCGGGCAGGGGCTTGATGCGGATGGAATGGGAATGAAGCAGGGCAAAGGAAGCGGGCTGATACAGCAAGGCTACATCAATGCCACGCTCATCGGGCGAAGAAGTCATCACATACTCATATCCTGCGTTCCTGAGCAAAGAACGCCGGGTGAGGTCAAACATCACACTATCGTTCTCCACCTCACACATCGCCACGAAATCGGGGATAGGATTAGACAGCGCCACTATCTCCTGCCCCAGGTGATTCAACTTTGCCCAATAGCGGTAAGGCATCCACTTATAGCTGCCATCAGGCAGGAACTCCAAGTCATTTTTAAGCGAATCGTGCCTCGTATCAAAGAGGTTTTCGCAGTTTAATTCCATAAAAGTGAGGAAACTTGATAAGATGAGCGTTAAAAACATAGCTAATTATTTTGTAATGTCAATGATTTGATGTATCTTTGCAGTCAGTTTGCTTTGGTCCCATAGTTTAATGGATAGAACGGAGGTTTCCTAAACCTTTGATCCGAGTTCGATTCTCGGTGGGATCACGTAAAAATAAAAGGTCGCTCCTGTTTAATCAGGAAGCGACCTTTTATCGTTTTATAGTCTCTAATCATCTATTTCCATCCAGCTTTCACTGGATAGAAATAGGATAATTTTCTTATTTTACTTTACTTCAGCTACGGCTGCCTCCTCAGCTGGCTCCTCCTTGATCTTGCGACCCAGAACGATGTAAGCCATTGGAGAAGCAATGAAGATAGATGACAATGTACCGAATACAACACCCAGAATCATTGCGAATGAGAAGCTGCGGATGCTATCACCACCGAGGATGAAGATACAGAGCAACACGAGCAATGTAGATGTAGATGTATTGATGGTACGAGCCAATGTCTCATTGATAGATGCATTGAAGAGCTGCTGACGGTCGCCCTTAGGATGCAACTTCAAGTTCTCACGGATACGGTCGAATACTACCACCTTATCGTTGATAGAGTAACCTACCACTGTCAGGATGGCACCGATGAAGGTCTGGTCAATCTCCAATGAGAATGGAACGAGACCCCACAGGAGTGAGTAGAAACCGATAACGGTCAAGGCATCGAATGCCAAAGCAACAGTAGAACCTACAGAGAAGGCTACGTTGCGGAAACGTATCAGGATGTAGAGGAAGATAGCAATCAAGGCGAAGAGCACACTATAGATAGCACCCATAGTGATATCCTTAGCCACTGAAGGACCTACCTTTGTACTACTGATGATAGAACCACCCTGACGAACGTCTGGGTTCTTGAATGCCTCAACACTCTTCTGAGAAACCAGGTTAGCCTTCTTCAAGGCATTGTAAAGGATAGTCTCAGCCTCATCGTCAACAGTTGGACTGTTGCTCTCAATCATATAGTTGGTAGAAACACGGATAGTCTTACCGTCTGTACCGATAGCGATAGCGCCAGTAGTTGCCTTGGTGCCGTCTGCATTGACGAAAGCATCGCCAAGAACAGTACGGATCTGCTCAGGCTCTACAGGGTTCTCGAACTGTACTACATAGTTACGACCACCAGTGAAGTCGATACTCTTGCTCAAGCCACGAACTACGAAGCTACCGATGAATACCACTGCAGCTACGATAGCTACGGTGAAGGTAGTCTTGTACATTGACATGAACTTGTACTTCTTACCCTGCATCAGGTTGTGAGAGATAGGAGTATCAAACTTGCAGTGCATCCACTTGTCGTGGTTCAACTTATAGTCGTAAACCAAACGTGTCAAGAACACAGCTGTGAAGAATGAAACAACGATACCGATGATCCAGGTAGTAGCGAAACCACGGATAGGACCAGTACCAGTAGTCAACAGGATAACACCTGTAATCAAAGATGTCAAGTTAGAGTCGAAGATAGCAGAGAAAGCGTTGCCATAACCGGCAGCTACCGCCTGCTTCATACCCTTACCGGAGCGAAGCTCCTCCTTGATACGCTCATAGATAAGCACGTTGGCATCCACGGCAGTACCCAGAGACAAGACCATACCGGCAAGACCTGGTAACGTCAGAGCTGCCTGGAAGGACGTCAGAATACCCAACGTGAAGAATACGTTGACGAGCAAAGCCAGGTTAGCCATCATACCAGGAATGATGTTGTACATCATCACCATGTAGACCATCAGGAGTACGAAAGCTACAACGAATGATACAATACCCATCTGGATAGACTGTGCACCGAGTGTAGGACCTACAACCTCCTCCTGAACGATACGTGCAGGAGCTGGCATACGACCAGACTTCAATGTGTTAGCCAAGTCCTTGGTATCCTCGATAGTGAAGTTACCAGAAATCTGAGAGCTACCACCATCAATCTCGCCGTTTACACGAGGAGCAGAGTAAACAACGCCATCCAGAACGATAGCGATAGCCTTACCCACGTTGGCCTTGGTCATCTGAGCCCACTTACGGGCACCCTCTGTATTCATCTTCATGCTAACAACAGGAGAACCCATCTGGTCGAACTCGTCCTTAGCATCTGTAATCACATCACCCTCCAGTGGAGCACGACCAGTAGTGGTAGTCACCTTCAAGGCGTGAAGTTCGAAGATATTCTTAGCCTTCAGGTTATCAGCAGGCTTAGCACTCCAAAGCAGACGCAAGTCTGATGGCAATACGCGCTTAGCCACTGCAGAATAGATAATCTTGTTGATGGCAGCAGTATCGCGAACGCTAGCATAACCTACAGTGCTCAAGCCACCACCGAGCTGCAAGCGAGCCAACAGTGGGTGAGCCTTGATAGCTGCAGCATTCTGAGCATCCTCGCCTACCTTGCTGGCAGCATCATCCTTCTTCTTGATAGAGAACTTAGTCTCAGCCTTCTTAGGCTCAGCCTTGGCAACTTCCTTCATAGCGGCAGCAGAAGAATCTGCAGCTACAGTATCATTCTTCGCCTCACCGTTGTCACCATTAGCGATATGAGTATCAAGCTGCTGGAGATAAGGAGCGATTTCCTCTGAGTTGTATGTCTCCCAGAACTCAAGGTTAGCACTACCCTGGAGCATCTTACGCATACGCTCTGGCTGGCTGATACCTGGCATTTCTACCATGATACGGCCCTGCTGACCTTCCAACTTCTGGATGTTAGGCTGTACAACACCAAACTTATCGATACGGGTGCGGACAACGTTGAAAGAGTTGTCGATAGCATCCTGTACAGAAGCGCGGATAGCCTTCTCTACCTCTGCGTCGCTGCTCTGAGGAGAAACCTTACCCTGCAACTGCTGGGTAGCGAACACTTCAGCGAGTTTATGACCTGGTGCGCTCTTGTGATAAGCGTTAATGAAAAGTGACACGAAGTCACCACCGTTAGCTTCTTCCTGAGCTCTAGCTTCCTTCATTGCATTGGTAAAACCAGCGTCGGTCTTATGATCGGCAAGGTTTTCAAGTACATCAGGTACAGAAATCTCAAGAATTACATTCATACCGCCCTTAAGGTCAAGTCCAAGACCAATCTGAGTCTCCAAGCAGTTCTGGTAAGAATAAACACCTAAGTACTTAACAGAATCCTTATAATCCTGCTGAGCAATAGGATCTTTAATCTTTGCAGCCTCGCTGTCATAGTAACGTGTGGCAAACGAGAATGACAAATAGAAGATACTTGCGAGTGTCAGTAAGACGGCTACACAAATTACAATTCCTTTGTTTTGCATTTCTATTTATTGTTATTAATTTATTTTATTCACAGTTAAGTAAAAACGTCAATACACACATAATGACGTGCAAAAATACGCATTTTTTTTCGTAAATAAGAATAATTTGCACTATTTTTGATGTTTAGGGCGCATTTTTAGCTTGCAGATGATGGGATAGTGGTCTGAAACCGCTATTTTGTTATCTACATAGCATTCGTATGGGTCCCAATCATCAGAGCACATGATGTTGTCTATTCGTACAAAAAATCCTCCATGATGATAGCTGATGCCAGGGCCGTTTCCGCTGGCAATGTAGCAATCTGTCAGATTCTTCGCTATCGTGCGATGGGCGTACGAGATAGGACCATCATTGAAGTCACCACAGAGAATGGTACTCATACTCTTATGGCGCTTTACATACTCCGCCACAGCCTCAGCCTCGGGTGCACGTTTGCGGGTTGCCTCTGCCAACTTCACCACCAGGAGCTTTGAAGTTTCCTCGGCTGTATCCACCTGAAGCTTTCCAACCACCAGGTTTTTAAACTGCCTGCGGTCTTCCAGACTCAATCCGGTTGTTTCCAGATGATTGTTGATGACAAGCACCACCTTTCCCTTTATCTTCAGGCGATAAGCCACACTCATATTTCCCGTCGATTCGTATGGAATCAACTCCTTGGAAAGAATCGGATACTTGCTGAGCAGCATCAGGCAGTTGCCACCCTTGGGATGGACGGTTGTATCCTGATAGGCATACATCGGCTTCAAGATACTGTCTATCTGCTGCTGATTCTTCCAATTGGGCATGGCTTCCTGCAGGCACACGATATCGGCATCCTGTTCCTGGATATACTGCAGGCAGATGTTATGCCCTTCATCATCCTCTGTCTGGCTGCCGAAGTTCCAGGTATTATACGACAACACCTTGATACTTCCCTCAGGCGCATCTCCCTTCATATTGATAGGCATGTATTGGCGCACAGGCACAAAAGCCACCAGGAATCCGAGTACAGGAATCAGGGCGTACTTGGAACGGAAGACAAGCCAAAAGACCAGGAACCCCAAATTGATGACGAGAAAGATGGGAAACAGCAAGCCTGCATTGGTAAATGCAGGAAACTTTGCCGGATTCAACAAATCTGAATATCCCACCAATAGCATGAAGACAATGGTAGCCACATTGGCACCCGCTATCATCTTCACCGTAAAATCTTTCAATCCGTCAAGCATATCTTCTTACTTATTACTCTGATCGAAAAGCGTCTGCTTCTCTTCTTTAGAGAGACTGTCGTAGCCGCTCTTTCTAATTTTATCCAATATCCGGTCTATCTCTACCTGATTTGCCTTCTTGCGCTGCTCATCCTGGTCGGTAGGCTGGAAATCAGTTGTATAATTCTCATTTCGGGTATAGTCGAAACGCTGCTTGGTGTACTTATTACGACCACCAAACATGTTTCTCACCTTGTCGAAGGCATCTTGGGTAGATGAATTGTGATAACCACCCTCCATCTGCTTGCGCCAGTAGCGGATCATGAAGAAACCGAAGACCATACCTCCCAGGTGGGCAATATGAGCCACGCCGTCACCACGGGTAGCCAATGCCGAGAAGAGTTCGATGGCAGCATAGCCAATCACGAAATACTTCGCCTTGATAGGTACCGGCAATGGGAAAATGAAGATACGCTCATTCGGATAAATCATGCCGAAGGCAAGCAGGATGGCATAGATGGCACCCGAGGCACCCACCGTGGTCCACAAATTAAGATAATCACCCATCGGCAGGCGGGTGCCATTGGCATCCACGATAAACTGATAGGCAGAGAAGTCATTATACAGATAGCTGACATACTGCGCAGCTTCCTGAAAGAGTCCTGCTCCCACGCCACAAGCTATGTAATAAAAAAGGAACTTCTTGGCTCCCCATACTCTTTCTACCACACAACCAAACATCCAGAGGGCAAACATATTGAATATGATGTGTTCAAAACCTCCATGCATAAACATATAGGTAATCAACTGGTACACGTGGAAGTCGGATGCCATAAAGAAGTGAAGTCCCAATATATCATTGAGCATAAAATTGCCAGAAGCATCTTTGCCAAACAAATAGCATACCAAGAAGGCAACAACATTCACTATCAACAAGTTCTTTGTAACTATCGGTATATTGCGCATAACGATTTTCTTTCTTTATTATTAATAATCACTATAAAATTTATAATTTCGTGGCAAAATTACTAAAAATATCCGTGAAATCACCAAAAAATGAGTAGATTACAATAAAATTTCACTATTTTCATCACTTTTCTGCTTTTTTTATTTGAACTTTCAAAGGAAAAAGCTATATTTGTAAGCAAAAAAGATAACAAGACAAAATTACTAATCATTTTATAGCGTAAAATTATGAATAAGACAGAATTGATCGACAAGATTGCAGCTAGTGCAGGCATCACAAAGGATCAGGCTAAGGCTGCTCTCAATGCAACGACAAACGCATTGAAGGATGCTCTCATTGCAGGTGACAAAATCCAGTTGGTAGGCTTCGGCACTTTCAGTGTTAACGAGCGTCCTGCTCGCGAGGGTATCAACCCTGCTACTAAGGAGAAGATTCAGATTGCTGCCAAGAAGGTTGCCAAGTTTAAGGCTGGTGCTGAACTTGCAGACGCACTCAACAAATAATCGTAAAGATTATTTTATACAAGAATAGGGCAACCCGCATGGATTGCCCTATTCTTGTATATTATAGAAAGCTTTGCTTATTTAGGCTGCTTGCCGATGTAAGCCAAGATACCACCATCCACATAGAGGATGTGACCATTCACTGCGTTAGAGGCATCTGATGCCAGGAACACAGCTGGACCTTCCAACTCCTCTGGATCCAACCAGCGACCAGCTGGAGTCTTTGCACAGATGAAGCTGTCGAATGGGTGACGGCTACCATCAGCCTGACGCTCACGAAGAGGGGCAGTCTGTGGGGTTGCAATATAACCAGGGCCCAGTCCGTTGCACTGGATGTTGTACTCACCATACTCTGAGCAGATGTTACGTGTCAACATCTTCAAGCCGCCCTTGGCTGCTGCGTATGCTGAAACTGTTTCACGACCCAACTCACTCATCATAGAGCAGATGTTGATAATTTTACCATGACCCTTCTTGATCATGCCTGGGATAACTGCCTTAGATACGATGAATGGTGCAGTGAGGTCGATGTCAATCACCTGCTTGAAGTCATCAACCGACATTTCCGTCATAGGAATGCGCTTGATGATACCAGCGTTGTTAACCAGAATGTCGATAACGCCGAGTTCCTTCTCGATGTCAGCAACCATATTCTTCACCTGCTCCTCATCAGTTACATCACAGATATAACCCTTGGCATCAATACCCTTTGCTTTGTAATCTGCAAGCGCCTGATCCATGTGATGCTGGCTGCGGCAGTTGAAAGCAATTTTAGCACCCGCCTTGGCATAAGCCTCAGCAATAGCGAAACCGATACCGTATGCGGCACCTGTTACGAGGGCAACCTTACCCTCCAATGAGAATAGTTTGTTAAAGTCCATACTTTTATATTTTAATCAATTGTTTGATTTGTTACAAGGGCAAAGATACAAAAATATTTTGAATCTCGCCCTAAATCTATACGAAAGATGCACGCTTTTTACTTATTTTCTCATTTTATTGCCTACTTTTCCTAAGTTTGTCTCTTTTTACGATGTTTTATTCACACACTTATCTTATCTGAACACCCAGTGTTTCTTCTATTACTTGGATGACCTGCGGAATGGAATCTGTTTCAAAATCACCCGTCAGACGCTTACTTTCATCAGAAGCTGTATATTTGACACCAGACAGTTCTGTCAATTTCTCCAATACTTCTGATAGCGGTGTATTGTTGAAATGCAAACGATGCGTAGCCCATGCCACATCGTTGATATCGTAATCAGCCAACAACTCAGGCTGGGCAGCCCCTTTCAATAGACGTGCCCGCTTGCCTTTAATCAGGAAGACACCCTCTTCAGAGTTACGAGCTGTGAAAAACACCTTTCCGCTGGTTACCATCACTTCGGGAGCATCCGTTCTTTCATCCACCATAAACTGGGTACCGAGCACCCTTACATGTCCATGCTCTCCAACTACATCGAAAGGATGCTGTTCATCATGCTTCACCTGATAATAGATGCAGCCCTTCATCTCCACCTTTCTGCAATCATCTTCCTGATAGGAAAGAGAGGAATGAGGCATCAACGATACCTTCGTTCCATCAGGCAGATGATACGCCATTACTTCCGATTCAGCAGAAAGCGTCACCGTCTTTGGCTGCAAAAGCGTATAGGCGCCTATGGTGAAGAGCACCAGAATAGATGCAGCCACAGCTATCCAGCGGATGCGACGCATGCGTAAAGATACAGTTGCAGCATGCGAAACCTCTTCATCAGCAATGCCAACCCGAGCCTTCACCTTCTGCAAGGCCTTCCTGGTATCCAGCTTGCCTGGCTGAAAATACTTCAGCACAAATTCCTGTTCGTTCTTATTGATCTTCATCATAGAATCCCTTTCTTCCTTTAAAATTGTCCTGTAATAGATGCAAAGAGCGTATTGGTATTCTTATACTTCTCGATGCCATTATATCGCTTACCCTTCGTATAACGGATATTGTTTCTGCCATTTTCGATATTGAAGTCACTTGTCAGCCATCCCAAAGATAGAAACACGTCGCCCGAACGGAAGGTCAAAGCCGATTTGATGCGCCAAGCTAGCCATTTTCCGCCATGATTACTGACGGTTCGGATAGTTACATTGCCATAAAGCTCATCTGTATAAGATGCAGGATGCCCCACACCTTGTGCGTCCTTGATTTCGGTAAAAGATACCCTATCATTGTAAAATGGCGTGATGCAAAGTCCCGGCTCGCAATGCAGCATCAAGCCCGCAGCCCGACGCTTGCTCAACCACAAGGTAGGAGTACGAAAAGCCAAGCCTGGCGTTAGGTTGATTTGAATAATCCTCTTCGGATCATATTCATCATCCTCATAACGTTCTATCAAGGGTCTATCCCCGTGGTTGTCGTTCCATTCTATTCCACAGGAAACACCGGCATAGGTCAAGGGATAATAGGCAAATGTCAACTCAACCATGTAGCTACTTTCATTGGCATCACAAAGTCCGCCCGTAATACCTGCCACATAGCGCAGCAGTTTGGTATCCTGCTTTAGCTTCATGCGATTGATCATCTCCACACGCTGTTCAAAAGTCATAGAATCCTTCACCGCTTCCACGGTATCATTCAAGATACGATAACCCGTATTCGCCTTTTGAACAGAAACATCAGAACCTTGTGCCTTGCCGGCAATGGCAAAGCACAAGGCACCTAAAATGATAAAAAGACTTCTTTTCATACTCCTCACTTTTTTATTTGGTATATATTCCTCTATTCTCTTAGGAATCAGAAGAGTAGAAGAACTTCGAAACAGAACTAATATTGTAGCCAGCCACCACTCCGAAGCCTCCTTTTACATTCGAATAGGTAGGGGTAACCTGCATCAAGCCCACATCTGCCCAACTGTTGCTCTGCGCATCGTTGATACTCTTGAGAAACCGATAATATTCAGGAGTTACCTTGTATAAATCTACTACATAAGAAAAACTATAAAATGACTGACGATATGAATTAGAGTAGGTATCCAGATGAAGTGTATAGGTCTTGCCATTTATCGTACGGTCATTGAAGATGTAGGCATTACCAAAATACTCATAATCATCCATACCGAAATCATCATCCAGCTTCGACTTCTTGTTCAACAAGGGTTCATTGTCTGTCAGCAGCCCCAGATCACGGTTCTTTTCTCGATTCAGTAATCTGAGCTTCACCGAATAATAATCTTCCGAAGAAGGATTATCATGGAAAATAGCTTCTACCCTATCAATGGTTATCGTATTATAACCATCCGATGATTTCATTTCCAATTTAACATCGCCCAACTCCACTCCTACCTTCTCTGGGATATAAGTAGATGCTGAAACAGATGAGAAATCCTGAGCAGAAACCTGGAGACTGATTTTATCTCCAGCATTCTGCTTGCCTACCACATAATACTGGCCTACCAGTTGTGAAAGAACATCGGAGTTTGTGCTTCTGGTAAAGAGTTGAGCCTCTTCCTCGTTTGCGATGCGTTTCACCGTTTGCTCCACCCCATTCACCTTATATATAATATGTGCATCTACCTTTTCGCGGGATAAGGTTTCAACATCCCCCTTCACTGATGCAACAGGCAGGCTCTTTGCCACACTGACGAGCGTAGTATCACCTTCAGTAGGAAAGCAATAAACCACCAGTCGGGAATGATCCTGCAGCTTTTGAATATCAAAATCATCTTTGCAGGAAATCAGCCCCAAGCACAAAAGCATGAGGCTAATTGCCTTATATAACATTGTCTTCATTTTTATTTCTTTTTATCTTTACATAAAATCTACATCTATTATTCGCCATGCTATTCATTAGAACTTGATGGTATAGCTGAACGAAGGAATGATTGGGACAAATCCCCTGTTCTTTGCCGTAAACTGCTTTGTTTCCTCATCGTAATCCACCTTGACATACATCGAGTTCAGGTGACAATATGCATTGTAGATGCTCAAGTTCCAGATGCGCTCATGTCCATGCTTGGTAACATGATGGAAATCAAAGCCCAAGTCCAGACGATGATAAGCCGGCAAGGTCAGGTTGTTGGGGATGGCATAGACAAATGATGCCGAATTCCACCAACTGCCAGGGTATCGATTGCCGCCATCCGGCAAACCAGGCAGTGCTGCTATCTGAGTTGGCACGGTGGCATGATTGCCGGAATGATAACTCCACACCGCATAGCAGCTCACCTTCCTGTTGAAATCATATCTCAAGGAAAGATTCAACTTATGGCGATTGTCATACTTGTCGTAATACCAGTCCTGATAGAACTCATCATACTTCCGCTTGTTCCAGGAAAGCGTATAGGAACCGCTCAAGGTCAGGTGATTGTTACGATAAGTGGCATCTGCCTCCAAACCATAGAACAATCCCTTGCCGTCCATCACCTGACTATCCCAATTCTCTGCTGGAGGTTCGATTCCCAGCCAACTGCTGTATTGCAGAAGATGCTCCGAGAGCTTGTAATAGCCTTCGAGCGATAAAATCCAGTGACGATTCGGCTGTGCATAGATGCCTGCCGCTATCTGATAAGAACGCATCGGTTTCAAATCCTTGGTGGTTGGCACCCAATAATCAGTAGGCAAATCCAGATAACTGTTGGATATCTTATGCACATACTGAGTCATCTGCGTGAAAGAAGCCTTCAGCGATACCGCATGACTCCACTGATATTTCAGGGCGAAGCGAGGGTCTATATTGAAGAAGTTCTTGTTGCTGATATGAAACAATCCCAGATGGAAGCCAGCATCCAGGCTCCACTTATCATTGAGATAGATTTCATCCTCCGCATACGCCGACCATTCATGAGACACATGCCTATTGGTACTATTCACACGGATGGTATCCATCTCAGCACCACTTCCATCTCCCATATAGTCAAGCTGCATCACTGTCTGTGGACGGAAGAGATGCATCGTGTAGTCATGACCGAAACGGATATGATGACGTGGATTCGGACGATAATCGAATGCCGTGCGATATCCGGCATCATAGATAGTAGAAGTATAGCCATGCTCCAAATGACTCCACACCCTTTCCTCCTTGGTTTGTGGATAGATTTCCCTGTCATCATCCAGGGAATAGAGTTTGGAACGGTTATGGGAATATACAGCCGTGAAGTTGGCAAAGAGCTTCGGCGAGAACAGATAATTCCAGTTCAAAGCTACATTGAAATTTCCCCAATTGAGCTGCGTCTTCGTTAATTCCTTATTATATGAACTACCTTCATGGTACCAATCCGTCTTACTTGCATCAAAATCATCCTTCACGTCCCAACTGTCTTTTCCGTGATAGAGACTCAAGTCTATTTTCGAACGGTCGTTGAAACGATGGGTTACCTTGGCATTCAAGTCCATAAAGTAATAACCTATCAAAAGTCTCTCGTCTGGCTCGGAGAAAGCCTTGGTCAAGGGACGGGACAGCAGATCCGCCCAGGAACGGCGCATACCTATATTATAAGAGGTCTTGCCTTTCTGGATAGGTCCCTCAAACTGCACACTGGCATCGGACAGTCCGATACGATAGGCGCCATGAAACTGATTCATGTTTCCATCGGCAGTACGCACATCCACCACCGACGACAATCTTCCACCATATCGTGCAGGAAAGCCGCTCTTGTAGAAATCCACGTTTTTCACCACATCGGCATTGAAACTGGAGAAAAGCCCCAGCGCATGATTCGTATTATAAAGTGGAGTTCCGTCAATCAGAAAAAGATTCTCATCGCCATTGCCACCATGCACATAGAGTCCGCTGGCCAACTCCTGTCCTTCTGCCACACCACTCACCCTCTGCAGGGTCTTCACCACATCCGGTGAAGACATCAGGGCAAACTCTGTCTTGATATCCTTGTTCGAAAAGGAGCGCTTGCCGGTTTGTGTGGTCAGAAGCGGAGAGTTCAAGTCGCCATCTACCACCACCTCAGGCAATTTACCATCAACACGGAGTGCCATATTATGATGCATATCTTTCGAAAGATTCAATCTTTCCACTTTGTCGGCATAGCCCACATACGAAAAGCGGAGCTGGTGCTCGCCCTCGGGCAGGGTAAGCGAAAAGAAACCATACTCATTGGTGGTTGTACCGATGCCATCCGTCAGATCATAGATGGTGGCATTAATCAGCGATTCGCCACTCTCGTCACGGACGTATCCGCTGAGAGTGTGGCGACGCTGAACCTGCTGAACTTTGTGATTGATATTCGTGTAAGACGATGATATTTGTTGTACGGGTTTTCGCTTCAATATCACATAGTTCGCATTGATAGTATATAGAATATGAGTTTTCTCGAAAAGCACCTTCAGTGCCTTCTTCACCGAAAGATGCTGGATGTCGGGTCCATGATACTTGATGTTCAATTCCCCATCAAGCGATGAATCATAGACGAAGTTGATTTTCCTGGTGCGATGCAGCCAATCCATCTGCTGACGGATGGTGGTAGAAGTCTGAGCCTCCACCATCATCTTCGGCGTGCCTGCCAACGTTGGAGCTGGCAAGGCTAGAATTGAGAGCGCAAAAATAATCTCTTTACCTTTCATAACTGTACTTTTATTCATTCTTTTATTGCTATAACGCAAGAATTACAGAATACCCCCATGGATGAAAGGTAAAATATAGAAAAAATCTGCAAGAAAATCATCTTTCTTGCCTCGCAAGGTCTTTAAAGCCTTGGAAATCTGATGCTCCACGGTCTTTTCCGACAGGTTGAGTTCTTCGGCAATCTCCCGATAAGTCATACCGTCACGCTTGCTCATCAGGAAGATTTCCCTGCATCGTTCGGGCAATAGCTCGATAGCCGTCCACAGTTCTGCCTCCCGGAAAGAACTTTCCTGTGCCTGGTCATCAGAAATCACGCCACATAAATCGGTAGGAGTAATCTCCGTATCTATCGGAGACTGGCGGCGCAACCGGTCGATGCAGGCATTGCGCACAGAAGTATATAAGAAAGCCTTGATGTTTTCCGGCATGATGTTCCTACTTATCAATTTCACAAAACAATCCTGCACCACATCTTCAGCCTCATCGATATCATGCAGATAATGAGTGGCATAAAGACATAGCGGACGATAATACTGCTGAAATATCAAGTCTATCTCTTGCATAAACCTTCTCTACCTAAACTAATATAACAAAATAACCCTCCAAATCCGCAAAGACTTGAAGGGTTATTTATGACCTGTTGTCCCAGGCGGATTCGAACCACCACTGACAGAACCAAAAACTGTAGTGCTACCATTACACCATAGGACAATCAAATCAGCTGCAAAGGTAGTGGATTTTTTCTCCACTACCAAATATTTTCAATACTTTTAACGATTACTTAACGGTAATCAAGAAGTAGTTCTTCTTACCTTTCTGAACCAAAAGATACTTGCCGTCAATCAGGTCTTCAGCAGTGATTACCTGGTCGAAAGCAGCGAGTTTCTCCTTGTTGAGTGAAACGCCACCACCCTTAACGAGCTTGCGCATCTCGCTCTTGCTTGGGAAAATCTGCATACCCTCCTGATTGAAGAGATCTACAGCAGTTCCACCGAGCAGGTTCTTGTCGAGGTCGTAGTGAGGAACATTGGCGAATACATCGTTCAATGTAGCCTCATCGAGCTGTGCCAGATTCTCCTTGGTTGCCTTACCGAAGAGGATGTTGCTGGCTGCGATAGCCATATCCAAATCCTCCTGAGAATGAACCATTATGGTAACCTCCTCAGCCAGACGCTTCTGGAGTACACGGCGACCTGGATCCTGCTTGTGCTCCTCTACGAGGGCATCGATAGTCTCCTTGTCAAGGTCGGTGAAGATCTTGATATACTTCTCTGCATCGTCATCGCTTACGTTCAACCAGAACTGATAGAAAGCGTAAGGAGTTGTGCGGTTGCGATCCAACCAGATGTTACCGCTCTCTGTCTTACCGAACTTCTTGCCGTCTGCCTTGGTAATCAATGGGCAAGTGAGGCAGAAGCACTCTGCGTCGTTACCCAATGTACGGTGAATCAGCTCAGTACCGGTAGTCATGTTACCCCACTGGTCGTTACCACCCAACTGGAGGCGCACGCCATACTTCTCATACTGATAGAGGAAGTCGTAGCCCTGGAGCAACTGATAGGTGAACTCAGTGAAAGACAAACCGTCACGAGCCTCACCATTCAAGCGCTTCTGCACGCTATCCTTTGCCATCATATAGTTTACAGTGATGTGCTTACCAACCACACGAGCGAAATCGAGGAAGGTGAAGTCCTTCATCCAGTCGTAGTTGTTCACCAACTCCGCCTTGTTAGGCTCATTGCCATCGAAGTCGAGGAACTTAGATACCTGCTTCTTGATAGCTTCCTGGTTATGATAGAGAGTCTCTGAATCGAGAAGATTACGCTCCTGGCTCTTACCAGAAGGGTCGCCGATCATACCCGTGGCACCGCCGACGAGGAGATAAGGCTTATGACCACAACGCTGCAAGTGGCGCAACATCATGATACCGCAAAGGTGACCGATGTGCAGAGAGTCTGCAGTAGGGTCGGTTCCGAGATAGGCAGACACCATGTGGGTGTTGAGATATTCCTCAGTACCTGGCATTATCTGCGCCAGCATACCACGCCATTTCAATTCTTCAACAAAATTTTTTGCCATCGAATGTGATTTCTTTATATATTATATAATATGTATATGGGGCCCAACGATACAGTCGGAAACTTACGGCACGGGATCATAGCCCGAACCACCCCAAGGATTGCACCTCAAGATGCGCCACACGGCCAAAGCCAGTCCCTTGAAGGGTCCATGCTTCAGGATAGCCTGTCTGGCATATTCAGAACAAGTAGGCTGAAAGCGACACGAAGGCGGTGTATAGGGAGTGATGCATACCTGATAGAAGCGGATGGGCAGCAAGAGTACCCAGGCGAGCACTTTCTTTACCCATTTCCATAAGATGCGAAGATTACTCATAGCCGTTCCACTAAAGAGTTGTTCCACTATCGTCAGATAGTCGTTCCACTAATCGTTGCAGGTTTTTCTGCATCTTGGCATCAATCTCATCAGAGTCGTGCAGTTTTCCGTCTTGCCAGATTACGGCAAGCAGCAGTTGCTTGTCGGGCATCTGCGCCATGTGCTCCAGCAGTCCATGTTTCTGGGTGCGGTAAGCCTCGCGTATCTGTCGTTTCACCCTGTTGCGCTTCACGGCTCTCTTGAAGAACCTTTTCGAAACGCTCGCCATCAGCTCCACGGGCGCACTCTCCTGTTCCTTCTTGTCAACAAGCAGATACACCATCTTCAGGGGCCATGCCGTCAGGGCACGGGCTTTCCCGGAAAAGAGCTGGTCTATGAGCGTTTTCCGGCACAGATGCTCTCTCTTTCCGAAAGTGTTATCATTTTCTGTCAACATATAGCTTTGCTTCGTTACTTATTTGTTCGCTTAGCCGCTTTTTCAAGCGGCCTTGCTTATTTCTTGTTATTTCGCTTCAGATAATCCTTCAGCGCTCCCGTCATGGATGGGAACTCCTTGGTTGGAGCCTCCAGGTCGATGCGAAGGCCTTCCTCCTCTACGGTCTTCACCGTGGCAGGACCGAAAGCACCCAGTGCGATTTCACCCTGCTTGAAGGTAGGGAAGTTCTTCTTCAAAGCCTTGACACCAGTAGGGCTGAAGAATATCATCATGTCATAATCGAAGTTCTTGACTTCTTCCTCTGTGAAGTCATTGCTCACGGTGCGATACATCACGCACTCGGTGTGGTTCAACTTCTTCTCGTCGAGCAGATTCTGAACGTCGTCATTATGTACGCTGCTCAATGGAACCAGATATTTCTCGTTCTTATGGCGAGTCATCTGTGCCATCAATCCGTCAATCTTGCCAGTATCTCCGAAGAATACCTTGCGCTTGCGATACTGCACGTATTTTTGAATATAGAGTGCAATAGTCTCAATTACACAGAAATACTTCATGTCTTCAGGAATGGTGATACGCATTTCCTTTGCCAACTTGAAGTAATTGTCCACTGCATGGCGAGATGTAAAAACGACTGCAGTATAGTCGAGCAGATTAATCTTCTGCTGACGGAATTCTTTCGCTGTAAGTCCCTCAACTTTGAAGAATGGACGGAACACACATTCTACGCCATACTCCTTCTCGATATCGAAGTAAGGAGATTTCTCACTGGCTGGTTTTGGCTGAGAAACTAAAATTTTTTTAATCATCTTGTCTTAAAAGTTTATTTTCAAATAATGACTGATTAATACGAGTCCACCCCAAAGGGCAAACAATGGTACTACTTCGAGAGCACAAAAGTACAAAAATATTTGCAAAAAGATGCCATTTCTCTTAAAAAAGATGAGGTAACTCTTATAAAATGACAACATTTTAACCAATACTAGCACTATCAGGGCGTATGTCACCGCCACTTGGAGCGATAAGTCGAAGTAAGACAGCAGCATAACTGCCGGGAACAACAACACACCCTCGCACGATAACAGGAAGAGGTACGCCTTCAGCCACTGTTCATTTTTTTTCTTGTCAAAGAACACCCAACCCGCCAAGGAATAGAGAAATGCCTTCAGCAGGAAGTATCCCATCACGCAACCGGCATAGATGCTGATTACCAGATTTTGCTCGATGATGAATGTATCTCCGATGGATACCTTCGAGTAGATGAAGTATCCGATGGCCACCAGAAGACAGGTCTGCACCACGAAGAACAGCTGGAAGCGCACCTCAGAACTGGTTTCCGTGATAACGGTGGTTCCCTCGCGCTGCGTGCGGAAGAAAGCCTTTGCCTGGCGGATGATGAAGTGCTTCGACTTGGAGAATGCAATGCATGCCAGCACAAAGCACAGGAGCAGCAGCGAGGTGATGAAGTTATCACCTGCCACCGTATAAGGCACAGGGTCGCCCGCCACTCCCAGTCGTCCACCCTTCAGCTCTGGATGGAAGAGCGAGTCTTTCGAGAAGAACGACTCACGGTAGTATTGTGGCAAACTCACATCTCTGAAACTCTTGCCCGCCTCATGTCCAGGCAGGTGCAAGGTGTCAGGCATCTCGCTCCAGTGAATCTCACTGGGTTTGATATGCGCCCTGATCATCGAATCTTGTTGGGCAGGGGTCGCATTCTTAGGCAGCCAACTCAGCACCTGCTTAGGCGTGAGTTGGCTGCTATGGTTTTGCTTGTAGTTCTGCTGCTGCGACCCAGCCTCAGCATCTACTTCTGTATGTATCGAATCTGCTTGCTGCACCATTCTTTAATACCCGAATCCTTCAATCCGGTCTCTCTTATTTTGTTCGTTCCTTAAAGTCCGAAAACCTTCTTGATCTCATCCACCTTGTCGAGCTTTTCCCAGGTAAAGAGTTCCACCTTCATGGTCTTTGCCTCGTGGTAACGGCTGGTGAAGGTCTTCTCCACTACCTCGTTCTTACGACCCATGTGGCCGTAGGCGGCTGTCTCGAAGTACATTGGCTGGCGCAACTTCAGCTGGCGCTCGATGGCCTTTGGACGGAGATCGAACATCTCGGCTATCTTCTTGGCGATTTCACTGTCGGTCATGTTCACATGACTTCTGCCGTAGGTGTTTACATAGATGCTTACTGGCTCTGCCACGCCGATAGCGTAACTTACCTGTACCAGCATCTCGTCGGCAACACCGGCTGCCACCATGTTCTTAGCGATATAGCGGGCTGCATAGGCTGCAGAACGGTCTACCTTACTTGAGTCCTTACCCGAGAAGGCGCCACCACCATGGGCACCCTTGCCACCGTAGGTATCTACGATAATCTTACGGCCTGTCAAACCGGTATCTCCGTGAGGACCACCAATCACGAACTTGCCTGTTGGGTTCACGAAGTACTTGATGTCGTCGTTGAAGAGAGCCAATACCTTGTCGCTCAGATGAGTCTTGACACGTGGAATCAGGATGTTGAGCACATCCTCGCGAATCTTAGCCAGCATAGCCTCGTCGTCATCCTCGCCGTTAGCCTTCTTGATGAAGTCATCGTGCTGGGTAGAAACCACGATGGTATCGATGCGCTGTGGAATATTGTCGTCTGAGTACTCGATGGTTACCTGACTCTTAGAGTCTGGACGGAGATAAGTCATCACCTTGCCCTCCTTGCGGATGTCGGCAAGAACACGCATGATGAGCTGAGCCAAGTCGAGTGATACAGGCATGAAATTAGCGGTTTCGTTGGTTGCGTAACCGAACATCATACCCTGGTCGCCTGCGCCCTGGTTCTCATCCTCCTCGCGGCTCACACCGCGGTTGATGTCGTCGCTCTGCTCGTGGATGGCGGTGAGCACACCACAAGAGTCGCCGTCAAACTGATATTCGCTCTTGGTATAACCGATCTTCTTGATGGTCTTGCGGGCGATGGTCTGCAAATCTACATAAACGTTAGAGCGAACCTCGCCCATGATTACTACCTGACCCGTAGTACAGAAGCTCTCGATGGCGCAGTGAGCGTGATCATCGTAAGCCAGGAACTGGTCAAGCAAGGCGTCTGAAATCTGGTCAGCCACCTTATCTGGATGTCCTTCAGAAACTGATTCTGATGAAAACAAATATGCCATATTTTCCTTTAATTTTCTATTAATATTTCCTGTTCTTTATTTTGCGGCTGCAAAGTTACACATTTTTTTTCAGATTCTGCCATTTTCCACTGAAAAATAGAGCGTAAATCCCCGAATATTCTACCATTTACGGCAGATTGCCCCCCGAATGCTTTTCCCGATACTTGATATTGCGTGGATGATGGTAGAGGATGGCCTCCCTCAGGTCGGAAGTTTCTATGTGGGTATAGATTTCCGTGGTGCCGATATCCTCGTGTCCCAGCAGTGCCTGAATCACCCTCAGGTCGGCTCCTCCCTTGAGCAGGGCGGTGGCGAAACTGTGGCGCAGGGTATGGGGCGAGATGGTCTTCTTGATGCCTGCATCCTGAGCCGCATTCTTGATCATGATGAGAATCATGTGGCGGGTGAGATGGGCACCTCGGCGGTTCAAGAAGACGTAGTCTTCCTCGCCGGGTTTAATCTTCATCAGGTTGCGGTCGATATACCACAGGTTGATTTCCTTCAGCGCCTTTTCCGAAATGGGAACCAGCCTCTCCTTCTTGCCCTTTCCCATCACCCGGATGAACTTTTCCTCCTCGTAAACCTGACTGATCTTCAGGGTCACCAGCTCCGACACGCGCAATCCGCAGGAAAACAGGGTTTCGATGATAGCCTTATTGCGCTGTCCCTCCCATTTCGAGAGGTCGATGGCAGACTCCAGCATATCCACCTCCTCCACCGAGAGATATTCCGGCAGATGTTCTCCTATCTGTGGCGATGGCAAGAGCTCCGTAGGGTCATCCTTCAGATAATCATCAATCACCAGGTAACGGTAGAAGGAACGCACGCCGCACAATACACGGGCATGCGAAGTTGCCGAGATACCCTTGTCGTGCAGACTCGCCGAAAAGTTCTCCAGGTCTTCCAGTTTCATTTCCAGCACCCCCTTGTCATTGTTCCTGGCATATTCCATCAGATAATCCAGGTCGTGCCGGTACGCCTCCAGCGTGTTGAGCGAATAGTTTCGCTCCAGCTTGAGGTATCTCATATAGTTCTTGATGATGTCATTAGCCATTTTCTTATCTATTTTCTTGTCTATTTTCTTGTCTGTTTCCAATTTTATTATTACCTTTGCATTCAGGTTAGCTGATATCAGCCAGCCCATTGCATCTGCAAAGATACAAAAAATAAACGATACAGACTTAAAAAATCATGTGATTATGAAGATACAGATTATTAATGGTCCTAATTTGAACCTCCTGGGCGTCCGCGAACCAGGCATTTACGGCAGCAATTCCTTCGAGAGCTACCTGCCTAAGCTGAAGGCTAAGTTTCCTGATGTGGAGATTGAGTATTACCAGAGCAACATCGAGGGCGAGCTCATCAACAAGTTGCAGGAAGTGGGCTTCTCCTACGATGGCGTGGTGCTCAACGCCGGTGCCTACACACATACCAGCATTGCCCTGCAGGACTGCATCCGCAGTCTGAAGTGCCCTTGCGTAGAAGTTCACATCTCGAATGTGCACAAGCGTGAGGAGTTCCGCCATCATTCTTACATCTCCTGCGCCTGCCTCGGAGTAATCTGCGGCTTTGGTCTGGCATCTTACGACCTTGCCATCGCCGGAATCTTAGCACAGAAGGAAAACGGGGAGTAAGATGACAGAGACTGAACTTATCGACAAATATATCTGCCAGCATATCGAGCCAGAGGGTGATTATCTCTACCGTCTCTATCGTGCCACCAACATCCATACCATCCACGGACGTATGGCGAGCGGGCACATCCAGGGCCGACTGCTCAAGATGCTGGTGCAGATGGTCCGCCCCAAGAATATTCTTGAGGTGGGCACCTTCAGTGGCTACAGCGCCATCTGCCTTGCCCAGGGATTGCAGGAGGGTGGCAAGCTCTATACCTTTGAAATCAACGACGAGATGGAGGATTTCACCCGCCCTTGGATTGAAGGTTCGGATGTTGCCGACAAGATTGATTTCCGCATCGGCGATGCCAACGTTGAAGCACCCAAACTGGGTGTGATGTTCGACCTGGCTTTCGTGGATGGCGACAAGCGCACCTACATCGAAACTTACGAGATGGTGATGGGCATCCTGAACCCGGGAGGATACATCCTGGCGGATAACACCCTGTGGGACGGTCACGTCATCGACCCGGCTTACGACCGCGACCAGCAGACCAAGGGCATCCGTGCCTTCAACGACATGATAGCCCAAGACCCTCGCGTGGAAGTGGTGATTCTGCCGCTGCGCGATGGTTTGACACTCATCCGAAAGAAATAAGAATTCCCCATAAAAGTTCTATCCGCCAGTGGCGGATACAAATACGGCAGTGGCGAACATACATCCGCCACTGCCGTACGTCTATCCGGCAACACCGGATAGACTTTTTATTTCCCTATAATATCTAATCTTCTTGTATCCTATACTTTTTCTAGTTCAGCAAACGCTTGCTCAATGCCCTTACCGGATACCAGACAGAAAGCCAGCCCACAGCGATGACCGTTACGAAGATGATTGCCACATCCGTATAGTGAACGCTCACCGGATAGGCATCAACGATAAACGAACCTTCAGAATCGCCCAATCTCACGAAGCCATACTGCTGCTGCAGCCAGCAGAGCAGCAAACCCAGTCCGATGCCTATCACGGCACCAATCACGGCTATCATTCTTCCCTCAAAAAGGAAGACATGCGTTATCTGCTTGTCGTTGGCACCCAGATTTCTCAGCGTCACCACATCGTTCTTCTTGTCGATGATCAGCATCGAGAGCGAACCGATGATGTTGAAACATGCCACCACCAGGATAAAGGTCAGGAAGATATACGCCATCAGTTTCTCTATCTGCATAATCTTGAATGTATCCTCCTGCTGTTCGAATCTATCAAGCACCTTGTATTTGTTGCCTGCTATCTGCTGCATCTCTGCCTTCACCGCCTGCAGGTCGCTGCCCTCCTTCAGTCTGATTTCCAGGTCAGAGAGCATGCCCTGCTGGTCAAAGAGGTTGCGGGCAAAGGAGATGGAGGTGATGATGTAATTCTGGTCGTATTTCGACTGCTTCACGGCGAAGAGCACACCCGGCGATACCAGCGAATCGGCCACGAAGCCGTCGCCCGGACTCATCATGTCGAGCTGTCCTTCCTTCTTAGGCGCATAAATCTTCAGGAAGCCATCCCATCTTGCCCCGATGCCCAGCGTCTGAGCCAGACGGATGCCCACCGTGCCATACTGCAGGTTGGCAGCACGGAGCGAGAAGCTTCCATCGCCATAAAGAATATCGTTGATATGCGATAACTCTGCAAAGTTATCATCCACGCCCTTGATCTTCACCATCGTCTGGCGGTCGGCATAGATAGCCAGTGCCTGGTCTTCTACGGTTTCCGTAGCCACATCCACCTGTGGCAACTGGCGTATCTTCGTCAGTATCGGGTCATCAGCAGGCACCGTCTTTCCCTCCATCGGCATCACCTTGAGCTGCGGGTCGAAACTGGTAAAGAGCGATGCCACCAGGTCGTGAAAGCCGTTGAACACGCTCAATACGATGACCAGCGCCATCGTAGCCACCGCCACACCAATCACCGAAACAGAACTGATGACGTTGATGACGTGCGTACTCTTCTTGGAAAAGAGATACCTGCGGGCTATAAAGAATGGAAAATTCATTTGTCTTACTTCATTTATATAATATAGGGAGTCAAGGCAGTTGTCATAACTCCTTAACTCCCTTCAATCTTTCAGTTCTCTCTTTTACTTCTTCAAGAGTTCGTCGATGTGCTCCAGGTAATCCAGACTGTCGTCCAGGAAGAAGCGCAGCTCTGGAATGATGCGCAGCTGGTTTCTCACCTTTCTGCCCAAGTCGAAGCGGATGGTCTTCTCGTTGGCATTGATGTTCTTCAGAATCTCCTCACCCTTCTCAGATGGGAACACACTGAGGTAAGCGGTGCAGATGCTGAGGTCTGGACTCACTCTTACCTTGGTTACACTTACCATCACGCCGTGCATCATGCGGGTCTGTGACTGGAAGATAAGACTTAACTCCTTCTGGAGAAGTCTTGATATACGGTTTTGTCTTGTTTCTTGCATAACTATAAACTATTAACTATAAATTATCAACTATTCAAGGTCCACGTGCGTCACGTCCACCTGCTCATGCAGGAATATCAGCGCCGACTCCTTGAACTTTTCCTCACTTTCCGTTGTCAGATACTGGCATGTGCCATTGTGGGTTATCATCTGCTCCATCTTAGGATGTCGCTTCAGGTAATCCTTCAGGCTGTTTGCCACATACTGTCCCTGCGGTACCACTCTCACGCCATCGGGAAGATTCTTCACGATGCTGCTCATGAGCAATGGATAATGGGTGCAACCCAGGATGATGGTATCGATGTCCTCATCCATGCGCATCAGCTGGTCAATGCGCTTCTTCACGAAATAATCAGCACCAGGACTGTCAGCCTCGTTTGCCTCTACGATTGCTGCCCAGAGCGGACAAGCCACTCCGCTTACCTGGATATCAGGCCACAGCTTTCCTATCTCCATCTTGTAGCTCTCGCTCTTGATGGTTCCCTCGGTGGCAAGGATGCCCACGTGGCGACTCTTGGTCAGCGTACCTATCACCTCGGCGGTAGGACGGATGATGCCCAGCACGCGGCGGTCAGGGTCCAGTTCCGGGATGTCTCTCTGCTGAATAGAGCGCAGCGCCTTAGCCGAAGCCGTATTGCAACCCAGGATAACCAGATGGCATCCCATGGAAAAAAGCTTCAGCACAGCCTGGCGGGTAAACTTATACACCACCTCGAACGAGCGCGATCCGTAAGGCGCACGGGCGTTGTCGCCCAGATACATGTAGTCATACTGTGGCAACATCTGGCGCAGACCATGCAGGATGGTGAGGCCGCCATATCCGGAATCAAAGATTCCGATAGGTCCGGGATTGGTAGGCAGCATCATTTCAGTTTCTCCTCCAGCGCAGCTGTAATATCCTCGCCCATCTCGGCATTGAGATAAGGAGCGGCATTGTTGTCGGTATTGAGGATGAAGGCGAATCCCTTCTCCTTACCCATCTTCTGAGCCTCCTCGTTCACCTTTGCCTTGAGCGGAGCGAAAGCCTCGTCCTCAGCCTGCTTCAGGAGTCGGTTAGCCTCAGCCTTGAAGGCGATGTTCTTCTCCATCAGTTCACGCAGTTCAGCCTGTCGCTTTTCCAGGATTGTCTTGGCATAAGAGCGCTGGCCATCGAGAAACTCCTCGTACTTGCTGTTAAACTCATTCTCCACGCGCTTGGTCTCCTCATCATACTTTGTGCGCAGTTCGTCCATATTATGCTTGGCTATGGCGTAACCAGGCATGGTATGAAAAACCTGCTCAAAGCTGAAGTAGCCGAAGCGCCATGCTGGCTGTGCAGCCACGGCAGCCGGTTGTGTTTTCTCCGCCTGGCTCTGCTGTGCAGAAGCCGAGAGGGCAACAAGAGCGAAAGCCAAAAATAAGAGATTCTTTTTCATAATGCGTGATACCTTATTTGATTATTTTTGTGAATAGATGTGCTAGATGATAAATAAGGGCAGGCACTTGTGCCTGCCCTTAGCTTCATTATCGTAATACTTACGTTGGATTACTTAATCTTAGACTGTACTTCCTTGGTTACATCCACCACGTTGGCACCAGTATAGATAGCAGTGCCATCCTCCATGATGTATGTATAGTTGCCAGCCTTGCCCACAGCCTCGATAGCTGCACGCACCTTGGCGATGATAGGCTGCATCAGCTCGCTGCTCTTCTTCTGCAACTCCTGCTGACCGTCCTGGTAAGCCTGCTGAATCTTCTGCTGCAGAGTCTGGAGCTCAGTTTCCTTCTGCTTCTTGGCAGTAGCGTTCATGGTGCTTGCACCCTTCTGGAACTCGTCAGCCTTGCGCTGCAACTCATCCTGCATAGACTTCAGTTCGTTCTCCTTCTGCTTCTGGAGAGCTTCCATCTCGCCATTAGCCTTAGCTACGTCAGGCAAAGACTGCATAATCTGCTGGGTGTTAACCTTGCCAAACTTCTGAGCCATCATTGTCATTGGTGCACAAAGCATCAACATTAAAATAAGCTTTTTCATTTCTGTTTTATTCTTTTTTAATTATTATTCTTTGTTCGTAAAGAGCTCTGTTTAGAGCCGCGCCCTTTCTTTTCGGCTGCAAATATACAATTATTTCTCGAAATAACCTAAATTATTTGCTTGAATAACATTTATTACTTGTTAGAATAGCCTAATTTCTGCAATACTTCGTTGCTGATGTCTATTTTTGGCGATCCGAAGATGATTCCATTGTTGCTGGCTCTGTCGATAACAAGCGAGTAACCGCGCAGGTCGGAGATTTCCTTCACTGCGTTGTATATCTCCTCCTGAATAGGTCCCATCAGTGCCTCGCGCATCTTGTAGAGGTCGCCCTCGGCTCCGAAGTATTTCTTCTTCAGGTCGCTGGCTTCCTTCTCTTTCTGCATGATGGCATCCTGCTTGGCTTTCTTCTGCTCCTGAGAGAGGAAGACCACCTCGTTCTGATAGTTCTTATACAGGGTACTTGCCTCCAGGTTGATGGCCTCTACCTCGGCCTGCCACTTGCGGCTCACCTGGTTCAACTGTTCGTTGGCACGCTCGTAGGCGGGTACATTCTTCAGGATGTACTCCATATCTACCAATGCATATTTCTGTGCATGTGCTGAGATGGCTGCTACAGCCATCATCAGCATCAATACTATTTTCTTCATAAAATCCGTTTTTAGAATTCCTGACCCAAGATGAAGTGGAACTGGCTTCCACCCTTCTTATACTGGCTGCCGTTCCATACCTTGTCGAAACCGTAAGCCCAGTCGATACCCATCAAACCAACCATTGGCAGGAAGATACGCACACCTACACCGGCACTGCGCTTCATGCTGAATGGGTTGAAGTCCTTGGTGTCATACCACGCATTACCTGCCTCTACGAAGGTCAAACCATAGATAGTGGTATTGCCCAGCAGGAATGGATAACGCAACTCCAGTGAGAAGCGGTCGTAGGCATAAGCATAGTAACCGGTGTTGCGGGTATAAGATACGGAACCGTTCTCGTAACCGCGGAGTCCGATGGTCTCCTCACCATAGTATGATGAGTAACCGCTCATACCGTCACCACCCACATAGTAGGTCTCGAATGGACTCTTCTTGTACTTGTTGTAAGCACCGAGCAGACCGAGCTCTACGCGGGTCATCAAGACGAAACACTTCTGACCGCTTGTCAATGCGGTATAGGTCTTTGCCTTGAACTTCCACTTGTGGTACTCAATCCAGCGATACTTCTCCTGCTGCTCCTCAGAGTAGGTTGGAGACTTGGAGTTGTTGGCGAGGTTCTTGTAATCCTTGTTGTCGAACGCACTCCAAGGTGGAGTAAGGTTCACACTTGCCTCAAACTCTGAACCACGACGTGGGAAGAGCTGGTTGTCGGTTGATGTACGGTTCAATGCGATGGTCAAGTTCAAGTTGTTCGCATTACCGTTGGTCATCAGCATATAGCTCCAGTTCCTCATCATGTAACGCTGGTAAGCCAACTGTACAGACAAGGTGAAGTAATCATCTGGCCAGCGGAGGCGCTTACCCCAACCGAGGCTCACACCCACCATCTGGATGTACTTGTCTGGATCGTAATAATTCTCGTAGTTGTTATAGTAACTAGAACCGTAACCATACATATAGCTGTAATAGTTGTTCATGTAAGCACTATTGTAATAGTTGCTTGACACGTCGGTACTCTTACTGTAGTATGCACCTACGCTGAACTGGATAGGGCGCTTGCCGCCAAACCAGTTGGTAGAGTAGCTTACGTTGTAGCTCTGGTAGTAGGTACCGTTGGTCTGTGCACCGATGCTCAGCACCTCACCATCACCGATAGGCATGATACCACGATGCTCCTTATTCTTATTGAAGAGGTTTGCCATAGAGAAGTTGTTGAGCTTCAAGCCCACACGTCCGATGACACCCGTCTGACCCCAACCGAGCGAGAACTCAATCTGGTCGTTACTCTTCTGCTCCAGGTTCCAGTTTACATCCACGGTTCCGTCCTCGTAGTTAGGCTTCACGTCTGGGCTAACCTTTTCTGGGTCGAAGTGTCCCATAGAAGCCAACTCACGAGCCGAACGCATCAAAGCCTCCTTAGAGAAGAGGTCACCTGGCTTGGTACGGAGCTCACGGCGCACCACATTCTCATAAAGACGGGTGTTACCGTTGATACGTACGTGGCTCAGGTAAGCCTGAGGTCCCTCTGTCACGCGCATCTCCAGGTCGATGGAATCGCCGTCGATATTGATTTCGGCAGGATTGATGCTGGAGAACACGTAACCATTGTTGTAGTAGAGGTTCGCCACTGCATCATCATCCTCGTTCAATCGCTTGTGCAGAATCTTCTGGTTATATACATCACCCTTCTTCATACCCAACAGATAGTTGAGCCTGTCGGTCTGATATACGGTGTTACCCACCCAGTTGATGTTGCGCACGAAGTACTGCTTGCCTTCGTCCACCTTGATATATACGTTCACATGCTTCTCGTCGAAGTTACTGATGCTATCCTCCAGAATCTGGGCGTCGCGATAACCATACTCATAGTATTTTTCGATGAGTTTCTGCTTATCTTCCTTCCAGCGCTCAGGAGTAAACTTCTTCGACTTGAAGAAGGTGGCAAACTTGCCAGCCTCGTGGGTCTTGGCAAAGGCACCCTTCGAGAAGAATCCACCCTTGATCTTGCGGTCAGAGAGTTTCTCGTTACCGTCGATGGTAATCTGATGAACCTTGATCTTCTGTTTCTTGTCCACGATGACATCCAGAATCACCTGTCCCTTGTTAGCCACGTCGTCGCGCTGGTTAATCTGGATATCGGCATTCTTGAATCCCTTGTCGTCGAAATACTTCTTGGCGAGAATCTTGGCACGGTCGAGCATGTTAGGGGTCACCTGTGTACCCTTCACCATACCCAGCTTCTGCTCCATATCCTCACGCTCACTCTTCTTCAAGCCCACATAGTTGATGTTCGAGATACGAGGGCGCACAGCCAGATAGATGTGCAGATAGAGTTTCTCGCCTACGATGGAGTCGGCAGCGATAGCAACCTTTGAGAAGAGGCCATGCTTCCAATAACGCTTCACAGCACTGGTGATTGCATCGCCAGGAACTTCTATTTCATCACCCACCGAGAGTCCGGAGATACCCGTGAGCACGTAGTCCTCGTATCCTTCCACACCCGAAACGTTGATACCGCCGATGGTCAGCGTGCGGGGTGTTCCGGCACTGTCTCTTATACCCGTCTCCGAGCCCACGAGCC
>ERZ1023886.22-NODE-22-length-68457-cov-54.172904_pt1 | contig 68457 bp, 81 predicted proteins | sample MGYA00380395_ERZ1023886 | MGnify/ENA primary metagenome ERZ1023886 (study PRJEB33179, sample SAMN07449002) | human gut metagenome | biome: Human-gut; feature: Human associated habitat; material: Faeces | host: Homo sapiens | place: India: Bhopal | collected... | reverse complement strand
GGTCAACGCAAGTGTTGGCACCAATCTCCACATCATCCTCGATGGTTACGATACCGATCTGAGGAATCTTGTCGTATCCATCAGGACCTGGAGCGAAGCCGAAGCCATCAGCACCGATGACGCAACCTGCATGGAGAGTCACGTTATCGCCGAGCTTACAGCCGTGATAAATGGTTACGTGAGGGTAGATGAGGGCATTCTTGCCCACCTTCACACCCTCGCCGATGTAAGCGTGAGGATAAATCTGGCTACCTTCGCCTACCTCTGCGCCATCGCTGATATAGGCGAAAGCACCGATATAGACGTTTTCTGCCACCTTAGCCTTTGGAGAAACAAAGGCCAATGGGTCGATGCCAGTCTTCTTAGGTTTCATAGACTCGTACATCTGAAGCAACTTAGCCACACATTCGTAGGCATTCTTCACACGGATGAGGGTAGTGCTGACTGGGTGTTCCAGCTCCACGGTTTCATCGATGAGCACGATGCTAGACTTCGTGTCGTACACGAAGTGAGTATATTTAGGGTTTGAAAGGAACGAGATAGCGCCTTCCTTACCTTCTTCAATTTTGGCGAAGGTGTTGACTTTTGCATTCTCATCACCTTCCACACGGCCCTGAACGAACTGGGCTATTTGCGATGCGGTAAATTCCATATTTTCTTCTTTCTGTTTTAACTTACTGATAATCAGATGCTTTCTTTCTGTAGCATATATGGTGAGTAACAGAATGGTAACACTTTAAATGTTAAAACACATTGAGTAACACCTAGCTTGACTGCAAAGGTAGTGATTTTATTTTTTTTGCAAACAGACTTTAACTTAGATTAACACTAATACCTATTAAATATCTATTGCATATCTACTAATATCTATTTTCGATTTCTCTTACATTCAACACTTTTTAGCATTTGGCGGTTCCAAAAATTGTTTCTATCTTTGCATCGTCAATGTTGCAGGTTGGCTGGATAAATAAGTCCTCCTTTTAAGGCGAAAGCCTACTAGATATGAGTCCCCTAGTTCTTGCTGCAACCAAGACTTCGGGACTCTTTTTTTAATGTTATGCAGTATATAAATGTAACAATAGAACTTCTTAAAGCATACTCTTCAAACAAGAGCATGAAGGAACTTCTTGCGGTTGCTATTTGGATAAAGATGCAGCATAGCAATTCTGTAATGTGGAATGTTACGGAATACAAATTAAGAAAAGAGTTGCATATCGGGAAACCAAAAGCAGAAAGACTTATTCAAGATATGAAGGATGATGGCTTGTTTACCGTTGACGGAAACAAGGTTATTGTTCATTCATTCCGTGACAACACGATAAAGTGGACTCGTAAGGGGCGTGAATATCGTGGTGCGATGGTCTGTAAGTTTGAGGTAAAAGAATATACATTGAAGGAACTATTCAATCTTGTCAATGAGAAACTTTTTGAATTTCAGATTTGTGCTGCCGAGCATAAGAACTGTTGTATGAAAGCACCTGAGGGTGAAAAGGTCGGTGTCAAAGGTAAGGCAATCACGATAAAGCAATTTCAGAAGGCTCTCAATACAAGTAGTAGTTCTGTTTCAAGAATCAAGAAGAGACTTCTTGCCAGTGGTAGAATTAATTCTACTCTTGCAGAGAAGCATTCCTTTGACATCAGGAATGAGGAAGAAACTAAGAGAACGTTGCTGAGGACGAGAAAAAACAAAGCTGACTTTATTGTCGGTACTCTTGGATTTGTAGTTCTTGCCTGTTCTTATTCTATCGCTGATAGAGCGGTGTCGGATGGATTCAGACATCTTATCTATGGCAAGCAGAGTGAAAAGGTTATCCAGAGAGACATGAGTATTGGAGGAATCCCTGACGGATTTTTCTGTTAATTGCTTAGGTGTTTATTTTGGTAACCTACATTGAAAGAAAGAAAATATATTTAGTAAGTTATTAGTTATGATTAAACCAACTTATGAAAAGTTCAAGAGATATTGTATATCGAAGAACTATGGAACAGATGAATACATCAAGAGTCTTTATGATTATCTTGATGAGAGGGAGTGGAAGAAGGCAAATGGAGAGGAACCAGTAAACTGGATGATTCTCACTGATGCTAACTTTGGTGTGTTCAACGCTAAAGGTAAATTCTCTAGAGCAATCAGAGAAAAATTGGCTGAAAAGTCGGAAGATTTCGACCCAGTTGAGCCATTCCCTGATAATGGCATGAACTATGTGGCTTATACAGATGGAAGTTGCGACAATCATTCCAAGTATAAGGCAGGAGGTTCTGCTTATATCGTATTGAAGGATGGAGAAATTGTCAAGATGAAGAATCATGGCAGACTACAGACTACGAATAATAGAATGGAGTTGCTTGCTATCATCAGTGCAACTAAGTCTTGCCCATCTGGTGCTTATCTTGATATTTATACAGATAGCCAGTACTGCATACTTGTGTTGGGGAAGAGTACTCCACCAAAGAAGAATCCTGACCTCTATGAGTTGTACAAGAAGTGCTCTTCTCATTTGGCAGGAGTTCAGTTTCACTGGGTGAAAGGTCACAATGGTGATAAGTACAATGAAATGGTTGATGATTTGGCTTATGGTGCGTACTGCGACATCTGTGAGCAATATAACATCGAGAAATCGAAAAGACATTAAAATTTAGGCTTATGGAACTGGATATGTTGATTAGAGACGCCCTGAGTGATGCCCAGTGGTTAATTGCGAAGGGTGGGACGGATAGGGCAGAAGTCTTGAACCGTGTGCTGGGGAATATTGATGATGCGTTGAAGGAACTGGAAGGGGCTGACCTCATCGACCTCAACAAGGTGTGGCATCAGACGAAAGATGTTATGCCGCCAAGAATTTATGGTGGCAATCATGCAGACTTGCTGTGTGTGCATCAGTTCAAGCCTACCTCTCATCCTATTCTTACTCACGAAGAGTACTGCCCAGAGGAGGAAGCGTATCTTTTAGCGAGTCCGAATGACTGGTGGTGCAGAACTGGTGATTTGTTGAAGAAGGAACATCGTGAACTTTATTGGAGATAGATTATATTAATTAAAATTTAAGATTATGAGTGAATTATATTGGTTGGGTGTTTTGGGTAAATTAAATGGTTGTGGTCAATTCGTCGTTTTTTTATCTATTATAGCATTGGTTGGTTTAGGTATCTGGATAATTACGCACGATTCTGATGATGAACTTTTTGAAAAGATAGAAAGAATGTTTAAGCGTTCTATATATGCTTTGGTGTTTGGAATAACTATTTGTGTATTCATCCCTTCAACAAAGCATCTGCTTATCATCTATGGAGTAGGTAGCACTATTGATTATCTCAAAGAAAACAAGGATGCTAATAAGATTCCAGATAAGTGCATTAAGGCTCTTGACAAGTATCTGGATGATGCGTTGAAGGAAGATAAGGAGTAAAAAGATATATTAATTAATTTTAAATAGTTTAATTATGGGTGAAAATTTATGTAGATTGCCAAAATATATTGGCACGAAAGTAGTTCAGGCAAAGCCTATGCCTTTAAAAGATGCACAGTATGTGCTAGGTAGAGAAATTAAGCCAGCAACCGATGAGGAAGATGGTTATCTTGTAGTTTATAATGATGGTTATCGCTCATGGTCTCCTAAGAGTGTATTTGAAGAAGCTTACCATGTGCTTAGTGCTATGAACTTCGGTAATGCAATTAGTGTTTTGAAGTCTGGTTTTCCTGTAAGAAGAGCAAATTGGAGCGGAAACAAATTCCTTTACTTTGTTCCATCGGCAAGCTATTCTGCTATGACAGATATAGCAAAGTCTATTGCTGATGAAGATGGAATGGTTCTTTACAAACCGTATATTGCCATTCGGTGCGAAGATGGCAGTGTCGGTTTCTATACTCCAACTCAATGCGATGTCTTAGCTGAGGACTGGGAGGTTGTAGAAGAAAAGTTCTATGGTAAGTAAATCTGCTGAATACTACAGAAATCACCCAGCAGCTAGAGAGCGGAAGAAGAAATACGACACTCGCTTCGAGTCTTCTCCTGCTCAGAAGGCTAAGCGTAGGGAATTGGCTCGGCACAACGCTGCCCACGATAAGAAGTATGGGGCAGCTTCACGCAAGGGTATGGATGCCAGCCACACGAAATCAGGAATTAGGTATAAGCCATCATCGGTGAATCGTGGTTCCAAGACGGACATGGCTGGGGATAGAAGGGCTAGAGGCGGTCGCTGATAGTGAATACGATAAAAGGGAGTCAATGATGGCTCCCTTTTTCTATCTGAATAAATCTCTAATATCACAATCTATAGCGTCTGCTACTCTTGTAAGGTAGCTGACGGTTGGGTTTCCGTTGAGGGCAGCAGATAGAGTACCTTTTGTGATTCCCATCTTGCTGGCTACCTCCTCAATGGTCATGCCCTTTTCCTTGATAACTTCTTTTGCCTTTAGTGTTGACATTATATTATGGAAGATAATTATAGTTGTCGTTAAGATATTCCTTCAACTCATCAATCTGCTCTTGTGTCGGTTCACCCATGTTGTCCTCGGTCTCCGAATCGTCAAAATATTCATTATAACCTGTACCATTGTCGGCATTGCTGATAATGTAATCAGCTACAGACTCATATCCACCTTCGAGGATAAACTGCTTGTTGTCACTAGCGATTGACTGAACGTAAGTATCAATTGACTTTCTCATATTCTTGCGCTTAACCGTGATGCGTAGGGCTTAACGATTGTTTTTATTTTCTGCTGCAAAGGTACGTAAAAGTTTGGATATAACCAAACATTTTCTTGTTTTTAACACGGATTTAACACTTGCGTGGTGAATATTACAAAAAGAATAGGGAGTGCTCACGCATTCCCTATTTTATTATCCTAACAATCTTAAAACCTATAAACCAAAAACCCATGAAAAAACAATCGTACTATATGATAAAAAAATCATCCTTCTTCTTCTGACATCTGCCTCAACTTCTCGGTGAGTGCATTGTGAACCTCACGCTTATCGTCAAGAGTGACGGTCTGTAACTTAGGGCAATTAAACTCCAGTATCTTGATAAATGTTGCAACCTTATCCTTCGGCTCGCACTTATACCAAGCAGCCATGAAGTCTTCCCAAGCCTCTCTAGAAAAGTCGGCACACAGCTCACGAAACTCCTTTGTGATAGGAGACTCGTACCCTTTCTGCTTTCCTCCAGTCTTCGGTCTTCCCTTCTCGAACTGACCTTTTGAATTTCTGTCTGCTGCCATTGTCTTAACTATTTTGGTGCAAAGATAGCAATTATTCGGCAAACGGAAACTTTATCCGTTAACTTACCTACCCAAATAAACGGATAAAATACGAATCTCGGATGGTATTTGTATCTTTGCCACATTATTAATAATTAATATACATATATATGTTAGGAACTTTAATCGGGGCAGGACTGGGTCTTGCAAGTAGTATCGCTGGTGGTGTAGCTAACCGCAAGGCGAGACGTAAGCAGGAGCAGATGATTGCCCAGCAACAGAAAGAAAATCAGGCGTGGTATGACAGAACATACAATGCCGACCCGACCAAGCGTGCTGATACGGTTCGCTTGCTCACCCAGATGCAGGAGCAGATTAAGAACAGAAACAAGGCTGCCAAGGGTAGACAGGCTGTGATGGGTGGTACGGAAGACTCCACTACTGCGGTGAAGGAGGCAAACAACAAGACTCTTGCTGATACTACCTCACAGATTGTAGCTGCAAATGAGTCTCGCAAGGATAACATCGAGCAGCAGTATAGAGAGCGCAAGAATCAGTTGCAGAACCAACAGATGGGTATTGAAGCTGAGAAGGCTGCTGATACCGCCAATGCGGTGGCTGGTGTGGCTGGCACGGCTGCTAATATCGCTGCAACTATTGATAGTGGTGCTGGTGGAGCAAAGAAGGCTCCGAACATGAATGTGACTCAGCAGCAGTTGGATGGTATCGCTAAGAATCCGAATGATGTTCTTGGCTTGAAGGCGAAGACTACTGGGCTGCCATCGCAAGGTGAACTGAATAGCCTTGGAGTGAAATTGCAAGAACAGAAAGTTAAAGCATAGCCTATGAAAGCATCAGATATGTTACGACACAATAATGGCTTGAAGACTACACAGAGTGTGCTCAACAAGCAGCAGAGTGGGGTGGATGCCGCCAACAAGGTGGCACAGACTCAGGCTCCAGTCTTCACCCAGCAGCAACTTGATGCGGCTGGTAAGAAGGTTGACCAGATGAATGCTGCCACTCCCACCGATGAAGCTATGAAGGCAGCTAGGGCTAAGACTATCGCTACTCAGCAAGCTATCGCCAATGGGGTAGATGTGAATCAGGGTGCGCCAAGTGATGATGAGGATAAACCATCTGTACCTATCGTGAAGAAGGAGGAGTCGAAACCTCAGCCTAAGCAGTTATCTTATGCTGATATGTATAAGATGCTGAATCCTGAACTGAATGAGACTGCTGAGCAGAGGGCGAACCGAGAGAAAAATGAACGTGCCAAGGCTCGTATCGCTGCTTTGGGTGATGGTCTCCGTGCACTATCCAATATCTACTTCGCTACCAAAGGTGCAAAGGTGGTACACAACCCTGAGTCGGATATGACTAAGGCGGTTAATAAGCGCAAGGCTTATATGGATGCTCAGAGAGAAAAAAATCGGGCATCATGGCTGGCTGGGTATCAGAGGGCACTCGCTCTTGATGAGGAAGCTCGGAAGAATAACCTGACTCTCGCTGAGCAGATGAGGTATCACGATATGCAGAACGACATCAACAAGGTGAAGGCTGACCAAGGGCAGCAGAGAATTGACCAAGGAAGCAGAAGACTTGACTTGTCGAAGATGAAGTATCAGACTGATGCTGATTACAAGAAGGCAGTCTTGACTATCAAGAAGGCTCTGGCTGATGGGCAGATTTCCCACTGGCAAGCACAGGAGGCTATCCAGCGTATCAATGCTGCTACTGGTCGAATCCGTGCCAACAAATCGGGCAGTGGCAGTTCAAGAAAGGGTTCTTACTCTGGAGAGGTTGATGAGTATATGGATTTGATGGAAAAAGACCCTGAGGGCATGGCTGAGGCGGCAAAGGAAGTGAAGAAGATGGGCTACTCCCCTAAGACGGCAGCAGGAAAGAAGGCTCAGAAGATTGCCTATCAGCGTAAGCATGGTAAGGGTAAACAGAACCATACATCATCCAACAATGGTGGCAAGAAGAAGACTGGCGTAAACTGGTAAGAGAATTGGTAACAAAAAAATACATATATCATGGCAGAAAGACCATTATACACTTTATACAAGAATCTGAAAGCACAGAACTATGATGTGCCTGATGATTACAATAAGTTTGAGAGTGCTCTGACAAGAGACGGAAAGGGCGGTGCTGACAACAGACACGCTATCTATGAGAACTTGAAGGCTCAGAACTTTGATGTTCCATCTACTTATGAGCGTTTTTACTCTGCACTCTTTGAACCTCGAAGCAGGACTTCATCCAGAGCGAAGGGTGGTAGTGTTCCTATGAGTGCTGCTGACCGTGCTCGTTTCTCGGCTGGAGCAGCAGCTATCTCGGCTAGTGCTCAGAATACAATGAACAATGCTGGCAGATACAACAGACTGAAACAGCGAAAGCAGAAACAGCAGAAGGATTTCGGTCGTGTGAATTTGGGCACACATCAGACTCCTTATGGTGGTGATGCAAACAATGTGGTGAAGGATGATTTCGCTTACAATCCTGAGACTGGCAAGGCTGGCGCATACGTTACCTCGGACAATGAGAATGCTTATACTCAGAATGATGCTGAGCAGAAACAAGCTATCCTTGACGAGCAGAATAACGCTTATCAGCAAGCGGTAGATACAGGTGAGATACCATCTGTTTTAGATGTTCGTGACAAGAATGGTAACTATGACTTGCAGGAGAACATCGGCAAGAATGGAACCTACCTTACTGAGGAAGGTGCTCAAAAGCAGTTTGACAAGAAACTGACTGATGCCTATGCCCGAAAGAAGGAGATTGAAGCTCTTATCGCTGAGGACAATCGTAAACACGGAAATCCTTTGCTATCTTATGGTGCTAGTATCGGTGCAAGCAACGGAAGAACTGCTGAGCAGAGTGACTATAGTAATAAGTTGGCAACCTCTCTTGCTTTGGTTAATGAGCAGATTGGTGCGCTTGAAGCGGTAAAACAATACCCTACAAGTAGCTGGGGTGATGATGCCTTGAAGGCTCTTAACAATACTGCCTTTACTGCTAAGACTTGGGATTTCGGTCTGACTGACTTCGCTACCATGTGGCAGATGGAACGTATCAAGACAAAGATGGATAACAACATTCCTCTCTCTGGTTCTGATAAGATGCTCCTGAAGAGTAAACTGGGTGCGGATGCTGCTGCGGCTCTCGAAGATGAGAAGATGGGTAACATCTATCGCTGGACAAAGATTGCTGGGCAGAGTCTCCCATTTATGGCTGACTTCTTCCTGACTGGCGGTTATGGTGGTATTACCAAGGGCATCAGTCGTGGAGCGTTGAAGTTTGCAGCTAAGCGTGGCATGGGCAAGGTGAGTGCTGCCATCTTGAAGAACACTGGTATTGTGGCTGGCGATGTTATCGGCTCGTATGCGATGGCTGGAACAGAACAGGCATTGAAGACTGGTGCTGACATCATGCAGCGACATCTGGGTAATCTGTATCAGGATGAGAAGGGTGACTATAAGTTTGGTACTTTCGATGAAAACGGAAATCTCCTGCATGAAGGTGGCGAGTCTATGGGTACTGCTCTCTATAAGGGGTTGACCTCTGCCATGGTGGAGAACTACACAGAGAAGTTGTTTGGTCATAACTATGGTATCAAGAAGGGTGCTGTCAACTTCATGGAAAAACATGGTATGAATGCTTCTGCTGAGTTCTTCAAGAATATCGGCAAGAGTGGATGGTACACCAATTCCAAGAAGTGGATGGAGAAGTTCGGCATCAATGGTTTCGCTGAGGAAGTGATGGAGGAGGAAATTGGTATTCCTCTTCATGCCCTGCTGGATGGTGAAGGTAAGGTGAGCGACCTTCTTGATGCTAGACAACAACTCGACATCATCGGTGGTATGGCTATCTCTGTTGGTTCTATGTATGCTATGGGTGCTGGCTCCCGACCAGTAAAAGGTATCTACAATCGTGCTCAGTACTACCGATTCCGCAACAAGGTGAACGTGGCTGATAGTGATGCTCAGAACCTTCTTAGCGATAACTGGGCAGACATCAAGGGTAAGATAGACAACGCAACCAACGAACAGATGGGTGGTGTGCTGGCTGATATTCTCAGACAGAGAGATACCATGACCAAGGAGCAGATTAATGCTGCTGTGAATTATGGTGTCAACCTAATGAAGATGCGTGGCTACAATATTGCCAAGACTGCTGAAATGAATGCCAAGGAGATTACCAACGAGCCAACAACTCCTGAGGAGCAGCACCAAACGAATATTGACAATGCTTATTCTGAGGGGCACGATGCTGATGATGCAGATAAACATGATATTCAGATTCAGCAGGAAGACCAGATGAAGACTCTTGCAGCAGCATTGGGTATCTCTGAGCAGCAGCTATCTGCCATGAGTGATGAGGAACTGGAATCCCTGACGGGGCAGGACGATAAACTTGACCAAGCTATCTATGACTACCAGTTGTCTTCTGCCCGATACCAAGGTGTGGTTGATGATGCACAAGATAAGGTTGACCTCGCTGCTCATCAGGCAGAGCAGAGAGTGGATATGTACACAGACCAGAGTCGTGGCTCTGTTCGTAACGCTACTATCAAAGCATCAGGCGGTTTGGAAGACTATGGAGTCTATATTATCAGTGGTAATATTGCTACTCATGAAGATGGCTCCATTGATGTAAGCAATAGCGATGATATGATTCTATACTATGACCCGACAACGAATAGTGTAGAACATGCTGATGCGTTGATGTTTGCTGAACTGGGTGAAGAACTCCCTGCTGATGATGTGAAGGCTCAGGCGGTATCTGATGCAAAAGAGATTGCTATCAAGGAAGTGGCTGGCATCATTGATGGAACCGTTGAAGTTGGCTCCCAGTTTAATGTGACTGATACTGATGGTACAGAACATACCTATGAGGTTTTGGCTGACTATGGTGATGGTACTGCTGCTATCTCTATAGATGGTAACGTGGTGGAGAATCCTTATTCGCTTGCAGACTTGCAGCAGATGAAAGACTTAGAAGACCATAAGAGACTGGAAGCTGCCAAGGCTGAGCGTGAGCAGATGGAGAAGGAACGTGCAGCCCAGCAGACTCAGGAGACAGAAGAGACTCAACCTTCATTTGATTTCAATCAGATTCTCAATGATGATGGCAACGTTGTGCTTGTTGATGTGCTTGATAAGGATGGCAACACGAAATACCCTGACTCTAGATTGTTCCTTATTCGTGATGCTGGTGCTAAAGCAAAGGTAGTTGAGTTGAAGAGTGATGGCTCTCTCGTTCCTCATGCTGTGAGCAAGAAGAATGTGAGCATGATTACTTCAATGTCGCTTGATGAGTACAAACAGGCTATGGCTGAATCCTCAATGATAGAGGATAATAGTGGAGAGAATAGAGGTGAGATAGAGGTGGAAGCTCCGACAATAGAGGGCGAGACTGCTGCTCCTGAATCTGCTGAGACTCCTGCAACAGAACAGACTCCTGCTGCTCCTGCCATTACTCTTGAAGATGGAACCATCGTGCCTATGTTGGAGGATGGCAATCCTGACTTCTCGAAGCTGACTGCCGAACAGACTGCCGAGTTGTATGACTCCCAGTTTGGTGAGGATGCAGATAGTATCGTATCTGGATATGTTTCTGATGCAAAGAAGGCACTCGACAAGGCTAGCAACATGACCGTGAAGGGTAAGACTTTCATGGAGCAGAAGGCGGCTAAGGATGCAAAGGAGAAGGCTATTGCTGATGCTCAGGCGGCTTATGACTCTGCTATCGCTATCCGTGATGCTTATAATGAGCGACAACTTGCCAAGGTGGAAGATACTGCTGAGGGTAGAAAGGAACTCATTGAAAAGGCAAGAAGAAAGTTCGCTCGCTTGAAGAGTGCGGTGAAGGATGATGCTGAGGCGGTGGCTCAAATCTATAAGGAGACGGTTGGAACTCTGCTGCATCGTCTGTATGATAATACTGGCATTGACGTGACTGATACCATTCCGCTTACTGCTGAGGAGTATGTTGCTAGCAATCTCGGTGCTCACTCTCTCAACTATGAGGGTACAGAGACAAGCAAGGGTGTTAAGCAGGAGACTGGATTGAACAGAGAAGACTTTGCTAAGACTCAGTTGCTCGCTGCTGATGGAAAGGGTACTACTATTGATAACCTTGTGCATAGTCTGTGGGAGAATCGTCCATCTAACCTTGATTCGCTCGACACTCAGGATATTCGCAATGCCATGCTCAGCATAATTACTAGCGGTTTTAAGGCATCGGAAGCAAGAAATTACATTGAAAATCTCCGTATCGCTCAGGCTGAGAACATACTTGAAGAGCAGAAGAAGGCGGCTGATAACGCTGCATTCGCTGAGGAGAATAAGGCTGAATCAGAACAACAGACTGAAACGGCTCCTGAATCTGAGGAGAAGACTGGGGAAGAGAACTCAGATGAGTATAATGATGAGGAGAATGAGAAGATAAATGAGCAGACAAATGAGAATATAAATGCTCCTGAGGTTCCTGAGGATGCAACGGATGATGCTCCTTTAGGCGCACAGAGAGAACAGACTGACCTTCCTTTCTCAGCTAGAGACAATGGCACACAGCAGACAACATCTGAGCGTGCTGCTGATGTGGAGAAGAATAAGGTGGATGATATGAAGGTCGTTGATAATATCGTGGGCGAGAAGACTCGCAAGGCTTTCGAGAGACTGGCTAAGATGATGGGTGCCAACATTCAGTGGCAGTACTCAGACAAGCTGGGCAACGGCTGGATTCAGGAGACTACGGATGCCGATGGCAACGTTCATCGTACCATCTTCATCACTCTTGACTCTTCTATCACGGAAGGTGCTCAGTTTATCTTCGGTCATGAAATGACTCACCAGATTAAGCATCTGAACCCTGCTGCATACAATGAGTTGACTCAGCTTGTGCTTGATACCTATGGCTCTGATGCCTTCGACAAGGCGGTAGATGAGACCATGAAGAGATATTCCGATGCAGGATTCTCTGGACGTGTTAGAGATTACTATGCTGAGGAAGTGGTGGCTGATGCGGTAGGCGAAATGATTCGTGACCTCAACTTGGCTCATACTCTCGCTATGAAGATGTCTCATCCTCTGCTCGCTGCTATCCATGAGATATTGCAGAAGATTAAGTTGGCATTCTTTGGTACTGAGTATAGCGATGTGACCAAGAACATCATCCGCTCTATCGAACAAGCCTATGTGAAGACTGCCAATGGTCAGGTGACGAACTCTGAGACTGGCGAAGATGTTTCCTTCTCTCTCCGTCAGAAGCCTGAACCTAAGAAGAAGGGTATCGGCTATAAGGTGTTCGTGCTGAAGGATGGCAAACTCTATCCACCTATGGTAGCGAACCCTGATGGTGCTGCTACTCCAGTGGGTGTATGGCTCGATGCTGATGCGGCTCCTATTGCAGGAGAAAGCAAGACTGGCAGACCTCAGGTTAAGCAGGGTGGCAAGGGAACACAAGGCGGTAGCGGTAAGCTAGCCTATAGACCAGGCTGGCATCTTGGTGTAGTGCCTTACGCTATCCAGTTTAACCGCAAGGATGCTGATGGCAACAAGACTCTCTTCCCTAAGAACTTCGTCTTCGCTGAGGTGGAGTATGCTGCTGACGTAGATTATCAGGAGGAAGCTCGCCAAGAGGGTATCAATCCATCGGGAAAGTATCAGCATTCATTGGCTGGCTTGAAACATCTGCCTACTGATGGATATTATATGTATCGTACCAACCCGAATCCTGAGACTGACCCTTGGGTGATTACTGGTGCGATGAAGGTGAACCGTATCTTGACCAGAGCAGAGCAAGCGGAACTTGTGAAGAACGCTGGTCGTGAACCTCAGCAGATTCAGGAGGGCGATATTGTTACTGATGATGTTGTGAACAGCATCAATCAGGAGATAGCTGCTGCTCCTAAGTTCTCGTTGAAGGTCTATCATGGTAGCGGTGCTGACTTCACAGAGTTTGACTTCGACCACATTGGCGAGGGTGCTGGCTCCCAAGCATTCGGTTGGGGTGGTTATGTTACTTCATCAAAGAAGATTGGAAAGAGTTATGCTACCCTGATGGACAATGACCCTTCTAAGGCATATTATCGCATTCAGCGTTCCAATGGTACAAGGTTCGCCAAGAAATATCCTACTCTAGAATCATTCCTGTATGGTGATAAGCAAATAGCCATGAATGACAAGTTTACAGAGCAGGAAAAGATTGACTACTACAATAAAATGAAGAAGTTGGCTGAGCCATACCATAATCTCTATGAGGTGGATATTCCTGAGGATAATGGCAGCAACTATATAGAGTTCTACGAAGATGCTACCCCTGAGTTTAAAGAACAGATTAAGAGTGTGTTGGCAAATGGTCTCCCTTCTGAGTTGAAGGAAATGCCTGAGTACAAAGAGGCTGAACGGAATTTCTATGAGGAGAACGGAACGGATGAATCGTTTGAGAAGTCTCTTATTGATGATGCTCTGTTTGAGTTGGAACGTAGAAAGAGTAATGGCGATGCTTACAACGCATTGTCTGTTGCTGTTGGCGATAAGTTGGCAAGCAAAATTCTTTCTTCACTCGGATATACTGGTATCAAATATCCTGCTGGAACCATCATGGGTGGTGTTGAGGGTGACGAAACAAACTATGTTATCTTCAAGCCTGAGGATATGAGAATCACAGAGCACACCAAGTTCTCTCTCCGTTTGAAGTCTGCTATTGAGGAAACAGAAACCAACCCATCTGATGCACAGAAGGAGAGTGGCAACTACAAGAAGGGACACATCAAGTTTGGTGGCTACGATTACACTATAGAAAATCCAAAGGGTTCAACTCGCTCAGGAAAGGATGCCGATGGCAAAGAGTGGAAAGTAACCATGCACGATACCTATGGCTATATCCGTGGCAAGTTTGGCAAGGATGGTGACCATTTGGATATGTTTATCAACGACAAGGCAGACCTTGATAATTGGGATGGTGATGTGTTTGTTGTTGACCAAGTGAATCCTGATGGCTCGTTTGACGAGCATAAGGTGATGTACGGCTATGACTCCATGGATAATGCAGAAAAGGCTTATCTCGCCAACTATAGCAAGGGATGGAAAGGTCTTGGAAATATTACTGGAGTAAGTAAGGATGAGTTCGATAAGTGGCTTGATACGAGCAATCGCAAGCTAAAGCCATTTGCTGACTATGCAAAGGTAAAGTTCTCTCAGGCGCAGTCTGTTAATAATGATGAGCCAAAAACTTTCGAGGAGTTCTTGAATCATCCTTCTTTGAAGTTCTCAATCAAGAATGAGGAGCAGAGAAAAGCGGCTAAGGATGCTTATGAATATGCTTCCAAACTTCGTCCAAACAAGTATGCTCAGTATGCTCTGGTGGATATGAGCAATCCTTCAAACTCTCCTGAGTATTACGAAAAGAAAGTGTTGGCTGACAGATGGAGACGATTCTATAACAAGGCGGTTCATAATGAATTGGATGATGTGTATAAGGATGCTTGGGGTAACTATAAACTCTTTGACCTTGACCGACCTTTTGCTGACCAAGTGAATGAGGTGAAGGGTGATGTTCCTAGCGAGTTCAATGCTCCAGATGCCGTGGTTAACAAAAATGCTAACAACGAGAGTGGTGCTGAGTATCATGAATACAATCAGGGTGGACTATCGTCTGTTACTTATAAGGATAGATATAAGGCTTTCAAGCAACGTGAGGCTAACAGAGAGAAGACTGCTGGATTGAAAAAGGAACGGAAGGAAGTAGAGGATTCATATAACTCGAAGAGCAAAGAGCGTGCTGAATACAACAAGAAACTGATGAAGGAGTATATGGATAAGCACAAAATGACTGAGGAATATGAGATTCCTGATGATGTTTGGGAAGATTTGAGAAGTAAATCTTTCGAGAAGTATCAGGATGATTTGGATAGTCTGTTTAATAAGTACAAAGACTTGGATAGACAGATTAAGGCGGTAGCAGAACCTCGTTTCTCTTTGAAGGATGAGAAGACTATGTTTGGTATGCACAACATCAGCATTGATAAGCTAAGAAAGGCTATCAAGCAGGGCGGTTTTGCGGCTCCTTCTATGGGTGTTGTTGACTCCAAGAACGGAATCTATTCTGACTATGGAGAGATTACCCTGATTCCTAAGGCTGAGAAGCTGGCTAAGAGAACAGGCAAGAATGCTGGAACCTTCACGGCTGATGCTTGGACACCTACCTATCCTCAGGTGGAGAGAATCATGAATAAGCAGGGCGAGAAGGCTTTCAATACCGACATGAACGTGAAACTTGGTGATGTTGATAATGGTATCTATTCCAATGTAAGAGAAAGCTGGAAGGGATATTTGTCAAGTGGCGATGTTCGTGACGGATTGTACTGGCACTACTTGTTTGATAAGGGCATGAATCCTGAAACTATCTATCAGACTGGCAAGTATGACAACGACATTACCAGCGAGGTAATGCGTATCTCAGATAATGGCAACAAAACTGATTATACTGATAAAGAGGTAGCAGAACTGATTCAACTGATGAATAAGGCTACTGGCAAGGATAATGACGTAGATGCTCAACGTGAGAAATTGAAGGCTCGTATCGCAAGTGCAGAAAAGCAGGGTAATCATTTGCTTGTTGCTTTGAAGAAGAAACGTCTTGAAGAACTTGAAGGCGTGGAGAACTTCTATATCGCTGCTGATTTCGTGAATGATGTGGTTCACAATAACAGAAAGAATGGAAAGGTAGATGTTCACGACACGATGGATGCTGCCAAGGAAAAGGTTGAGAATGATAAGAAACTCTCTGATGATTTCCCATCTTGGCTGGATAAGAAGACAGAGGAATATGGTGTTGAGGAAATGCTTTATAATGGCACTACACCTAGCGGTAAGCCTAAGTATATCCCTAATACTATAGAAAATGCCGTGAAGCTCATGAAGAAACAGGGTGTGGCTGGCGGCTATACTGCCTTCGGCTCAGAACTTGGTGTGTTCATAGCAAAGAACTCTCCTGAAGTTAATACGCTTGCTGCCATGAAGAATGCCAAGGATAAGTTGATTCCTTTTGGCGATGAGAGACATAATCAGATAAAAGACAAGATTACCAAGGAGTTCTTGGAGTTGTCTGACGAAATCCGTGTTGGCTCCAACAACAGATATGCGTTTGATGATAGCGGTGTTTCTCGTATGGTAGAACTTACCGACCATAAGGGAAATGAAAAGGAGTATTTGAAGAAGGCTTATAATGTTGAGGTCTCTGATGAGTGGATGGATAGATACAATAAGTTGCTTGATACAATCAAGAAAGACTATAAGGTGTTCTATTTTGAAACCAAGTTTATGAGACCTTACGGACTCGATGAGTTTGAGAAGGCTATCGTTCCAAACGATACTCCAAGCGATGTGGTAGATGCCTTGAAGAATGCTGGCATTGATGTGAGCAGCTATGAGCGTGGAAATGCTGAGGATAGACAGAAGGTTACTATGGATGCTATCAATAGTAGCGACAATATCCGATTCTCTCTCGCTGGCGAGCGTGGTGCGGCTGCTGCTGACAAGGCAGAGGAGCGTACCTTCCGCATGGATAATCTCTCTGTGGCAAAGGATATGGAGAAGAACAAAAAGAAAGCTAAGGCTATTAAGGCAGCTACTGGCTGGGAGCGTGGTGCTGATGGCAAGTGGAGATACGAAATGCCTGATGTTGTTCTCCGTGACCCGAAGGAGTGGGTGAATAAGAAGACTCTGACTCTCTCTGATATTGTAGAGAAACCAAACGATTTGTTCAAGGAATACCCTGAGTTGTTTGATGCTTATCCTGAATTGAAGGATATGAAGATTTTGAAGGGTAGAGCAAAAAGTGGTGGTGTCTTCTATAATAATGCCATTACTCTGAACCTTGGATATATTCGTGAGGCAATAAAGTCTGGATGGGATACATATTACAAAACCTCAACTCGACTTCTGAAAGCAACATTAGTTCATGAAGTTCAGCATTATATTCAGGAGCAGGAAGGTTTTGCACAAGGTGGCAATAGCGAAATGATAGTTGACAAGAATGCCTTGGATGCTATCGCTAAGTTGAGAGCAGACAAAGATGCAGTAGCAAAGGAGTTCTATGCCATGTCTCCTGAGGAGCAGCAGAGACGAAAGTACGAAATCAATAACAGATACAACGACCTTACCAAGCAGATTGAGAGATTGGAGAAGTCTAGCCGTATCGGATATGATGGCTATAAACGTCTCTCGGGAGAGGTGGAAGCTCGCAACGTATCTGCCCGATTGAACATGACTCCTGAGGAGAGAAGAAAGACTCTCGCTGAATCAACTGAGGACGTGGCTCGTAAAGACCAGATTTTCTTGGGTGTTGGCGATGTGTCCTTCTCTCTACGTGATATGGCTGACGGAAAGAAGAGTGGTGCGGCTGATATGGCTGAGGACTTGAAGAGTCTGAACACTCCTGATGAGGTGGATGATGCTATCAAGACTGCCATTGATGATATGCCGAGCGGCTGGCAGATGGCTAACAAGAAGATGATTCATATTGCTCAGGCTCTGGGCGAGAACCGCAAGGCAGAGATTGCTGGCGAGGAACCTAAGTTCTCCCTGAAGGATGGCACTCTCATTAAAGCTGGAACCTACTTTAGCGGTGGTGGTCTTGTTGAGGAAGGCTTGAAGGGTATCATCGACCCAGTGGTGGCTGTGGAGTATGACGAGAAGATAAGCGGTGTTTATCGCAACAATTTCGGGCAGCACATTGTTACTGCTGACGTGAGAGACGTTGACCCTAAGGAGTTGGTGAAGCAGATAGATGGCGAGGTAGAGTACTTCCATGCCAGCCCAGTCTGCAAGAACTACTCTCAGGCGAAGAGTAACCATGCCGAGGTGGAACTTGACAAGGAGACTGCTGCTAGTACTGCCGAGTTCATCAATGCTATTAAGCCAAAGGTGGTGACCATTGAGAACGTGAAGGGATATAAGGATTCGGATGCGATGAAGATTATCACGGATGCTCTGGATGCAAACGGCTACACTTGGGATGCAGATGTGTATAACGCTGCTGACTATGGCGGCTACACCAACCGAGAGAGATTGATTGTCCGTGCGGTTCGTGATGGCAAACTCCCTGCCAAGCCAAAGAAAATGGCACGCAAGAGCGGATGGTATGAAGCTGTGGCTGATATTATCCCGACCCTGACCGAGAAGAAGAATGGTGTGGCTCCTTGGATGGATATTCGCTTGAAGGCTGATGGCATTGACTGGCGTAACATTGACAAGCCATTGTATGTGATGGGTAGTGCTTATGCTGATGGCAAAGTTCCTCATGCCTTCGCTGATGAACTGCTGCCAACACTCCGAACCAAGAGCGGTGACGTGATTGTGATGCCTGACGGCAAGGTGTATCGTTCCATGGGCAGAGTGCTCGCAAGAGTATCAGGGGTGAGCGATGATTACAAGATGCCATTCTCCGAGAACCTGAGTCATACCATCATCGGCAACGGAATACCTACCCAGTTGACCGAGCATGTGATTGCTCCTCTGCTTACTGGCTCTGACCCTAAGTTTAGCATCCGTACCTATCATGGTACTGGTGCTAGCTTTGACAAGTTTGATTTGTCTCATGCCTTGGAAGGCGAGGGAAGTGAAACATTTGGGCATGGTGTTTATGTTACCAACTCTAGCAAGATTGGACGTGAGTATGCCCAGAGAGCAAAGAATAGAAAGATGGAAGACCTCTATAAAAATATGCGCTACCCTGATGGGGTGAAGGGCGATATTTTCAAGAGAAGAGTTTTTGGTGAAATGGTGAACGATGTGGCAACTGGCGGTAGTGTGGCAAGTGCCAAGGAGTTTGCCAAGAAACGTGTCGGTGCTGATGCCAACGATATTCAGCGTACCCTTGAAAACTTGAAGGATAGAGAGAAGGGAACTGAGTATGAACAGAACTTGAAGGATAGACTTGCAGAGTATAAGGAAGGTTTGAAGTGGATTGATTCTCTTGATGAAGACTATCTGACTCAGGGAAATGCCAACCGTTACGATGTGGATATTCCAGATGATAATGGTAGCAACTATCTGGATTGGGAAGGAACAATTCCTGACTCCTTGGATAAGCAGAAGGTGGCAGAAGATGCCTATAAGGTAGTATCAGATAATCAAGGTTTCAATGATTTCAAGGCTACTCCTCTTAATGATTTCATTGCTCATACATTGAAGACTTATGTTAACACAACAGATGTGGCTGGAAGAGTTGAGAAACTGAAATCAGATATTAAGGATGTGATTGAGAATTATGTGGCAGATGATGATGTACTTGCTTTAAACGAGTATTTGAAGGATGCTACTCCTGATGATGTACTCGCTACCATCTGGTACAATGACCTAGTTAGAGATATTAAGGATGCTGACCTTGGTGAGGAACTTTACAGAAAGTTGAGTACTTATGTAGGAGATAATGCCGCAAGTCAGATTCTTTCGGATAATGGTCTTGTCGGTATCAAATACCCTGCTGGCATGATTCATGGTGGTGCTGAGGAAGGCGATTACAACTACGTGATATTCGATGAAAACAATGCCAATATCGTGGGGAATACCAAGTTCTCCTTGCGCTATGACCAGTTTGAGCATGACCTGAACCAGTGGAAGAAGGATAATAATCTGCCAAAGGATGCCCAACGACCAACCATTCCACAACGCAACGCTGGCGAGAGTGCCGTTGACTTCCTGAGGAGAGTGGACGAGTACCGAAAGCAGATGGCTCTGTGGAAGACGGCTCCAACCTACGAGCAGCATCTTCTAAGTGATGATACTGCCCTTGGCGAGTTCAACAGAGAGTTGCAGCGTGGTTCTGTGCTCAAACGTATCGCCTTCCAAGATAGTATGCTGGCTATCCGCAAGGCTCAGGAAGCTATCATGAAGGAAGTGGGTGTTGACCGTCTGAATATGGCTGAGGATGCCTATACTGCCGAGAACCGCAGTCATGGCAAGGGAAAGAACGAGTTTGAGGAGTACAATAATGAGTTCTTGCAGCCACTCAGAAAGGCTTATCATCAGATGAAGAAGATACTGGGTGATAGCTATGATAATGTCCGTATCTACATGATGGCTAAGCATGGCTTGGAGCGTGATGCCCAGATGGCTTTCAAAAAGTCACTGGATGCTGACTTTGAGGACGTGGCTCAGAGAAGTGCGGCATATAGGGCTTACAAGGGCGATATGAACCGTATTACCAATGATAGCGATTTGGAGTTTGGAAGAGTGGATTTCAATACTTGGAGACAAAGAGATAATGCTCTCAGAACGAAATACTCACCTTCCTATATGGACTATCGTTATGATGAGAATGGTATCGCCTACGATTACTCAGGCTTGTCGGCTCTCTTCGGTGGCTCTGACTTTGAGGAAGCTGCCCACAAACTGGTAAGGGATATTGAGAGTAGTCATGTAGCTGAGGTGCAAGACCTCTGGAATGCTACGAATGCAGCTACAAAGAAGATTCTCCGTGATGGCTATAAGGCTGGCATGATGAGCAAAGATACTTATCAGTACGTGCGTGATATGTATAGCCATTATATTCCTCTCCGTGGCTGGGATGGCACTACTGCCGACCAAGTATGGGACTATGTTGGTGGTGGCAAGGGTGCGTTCAATCAGACCTTGAAGACGGCACACGGACGAACCTCTATCGCTGATGACCCTATCGCCTACATCGAGAACATGGCAGAGAGTGGAATCCTGCTGAACAATAAGAACTGGGTGAAGCAACACCTGATGCTCTTGGCTCAGAATCATCCAACTTCCCTGCTGACCCTGAGCAAGGCTTGGTATGTGAAGAGTACGGATGCCAACGGAAATGAAGAGTGGATTCCTGCTACACCTCAGATTACTTCTCAGATGAATAGCAATCAGGTGAAGGCTGCTATTGATGCTTTCGAGCAGAAGATGGAGAATATGGCTCAGACTGGCGATGCTACCCAGCAGAGAGACGGCTTGAACATAGCCTATCCTCAGACTCACAGCGAGGAGAGAGAGCATGAGGTGCGAGTGATGAAGGATGGCGAGGAGTATGTTATCTACGTGAATGGAGACCCGCAGTTGGCTCAGGCGATGAACAATACCAGAGCACACCGAGTTAGAGAGATTCAGAGCGGCAAACTGGATAGGGCTGCTGCTTGGTTGGGCAGAAAGATGGCTGCTGCCTACACCAGTCTTTCACCTCTCTTCATCCCTTCCAACTACTTCCGAGACCTGACCATGACGCTGGCATCTACCGCTATTCGTGAGGATGCAAAGTACAACTATCTGCTCAGAAAGAATCTTGCTACCTCTTGGAATCTCGGTTTCATGCTGAGAGACTATCAGAACGGAAAGTTGAGAGAGAAGGTAAACAACGGAAACGCTACACCAAAGGAACAGATGTTCTATGACTTCATGATGAATGGTGGCGAGACTGGCTTTGTTTCTTCGCTTGATGTGGAAGACTTGAAGAAGAAATTCAAGAATGACTTGAAGGATTTGGATAGATGGAAGGCGAACCCAGTAAAGGTAGGGCATACCATCATGGATAGTATCGAGTTCCTGAACAGAGCAATCGAGGATAGTAACCGATTTGCGGTTTACATGACCTCTATTCAGTATGGGCGTTCCATTGATGAGGCTGTGAATGATGCCAAGGACGTGACCTTGAACTTCAACCGTAAGGGTACTGGCGAATATGGCTGGCAGATGATTAGAAATCTCTATCTCTTCATCAACCCAGCAGTACAGAGTTTGCAGACATTGGGTGCGCTTGCCAAGCATCATCCTTTCAAGTTCACGGCTGTTACTGCATCGTGGTTGGCGAGTGGTGTACTCGTTCCTATCGTTAACGCTGCCCTGATGAGTCTGTTGGGCGGTGATGATGATAAGGATAAGTACTGGCAGTTCACCAAGTGGGATAGACGAAACAACCTGATTATGTGGGTTCCTACTACTCATGAGTTCGTGAAGATTCCTCTTGCTCAGGAGTTCCGTGCCTTTTATGGAATAGGTGATATGATTGCATCCAAGATTATGGGTGGCGAGTTGGCTGAGGAAAGTTGGAGCCAGTATGCAGAAGACTTGCTCGGTCAGGTAGTGGATATGCTTCCGCTCGACCCGACTGGATATGATGGTAATATTGCTGTCAGTCTAATGCCGAATGCTATCCGCCCAGTTTTTGAGTTGGCTTTCAATGTTGATTTTACTGGCAAGCCATTATTCAAGGACACAGAGTACAACAAGTATGACCCGAACTTTACCAAGGCATACGTGGGCACTCCTGATTGGCTGGTACGTGCATCAAGGATGATGAACTCAATCGGAAACGATTATCCTGATGTGCAGCAGAACAAATGGGATGCTTTGGGTAACCCAAGATACAATCTGAATAACCCTGCCGTGGTTGACCATGTTTTGTCTTCTTATCTCGGTGGTGCTTACACCATGGGCAGTCAGGTGCTCGGTGTTCTTACCAAATCACTCAACGACCCGAAGGAAATCAAGGTGGCTGATATTCCATTATTCAGCAAGTTCGTCAGCAATCCTGATGATAGACCAGTTACCAAGAAACAAGGTGATGAGTTCTGGGATATGAAGGAGAATCACGACCGTGCAGCCAATACCCTGAGCAAGTTGAAGAAACAAGCTAAGGTGGATGGCGATTACTCTATGCTGGAACGGTTCTATGACTCTGAGGAGTACAAGCAGTACAAGCAGGATGATGTGAAGGTGAAGAAGTATGAGGAAGACAAGAAGAAGGAACGTGCCGAAGAGAGTGGGGAGGAGTATAGACCTCACAAGTTGAATGCCGAGGATATATACAAGGCTCACGCTACTCCGAAGGATGATTTCGAGGACTTGAAGCTGAAACAACTCTACACCAAACTGAACGGATTCAAGACTGCCTATGACCTCTTGGTTGATACGGCTCCTAGTCAGAGTGATGGCTACTACAACACCAACAAAGCTGCCATTGATGCCATTGACGAGATTTCCATTGATAAGCAGGAGATTTCCGAGTTGAAGAAAGGTTTCTTGGATGATGGCAAGGATGCCTACAACGCTGAGGACATGAAGCAGATTCGTGACCTGAGAAAGAAGATTCTTGCCGTGCTGGAGAAGGCTAACAAGGTAGTTGTGGCTAACCAGAAGGCGAAGGCTGATAAGTAATACATATATGACTATCCCCTGAAAGTGCTGGGCTTTCGGGGGATATTTACTTTCAATTTGAAACTTTTCACCTCTAATTCTTGCGTAAATCTGCTAATCTGTAAGTATTTATAAAGTTTAACTATTAAAAATATCCTAAATTATTATGTTTCCATTATTTCTTTTTATATTTGCAGCATCTAAGAATATCTGAATCTCAGGTGATTACATCAGCAAAAGATTATCCAATCATTATAAACTTAAAAATGAAGGCTTATGAAAAAATATGAAGACGAAGACCTACGAGTCAAGAAGTTAATTGGAGAGATTACGAAACTTCTCCCCGAGCGCAGCAAGATTAAGACAGACTTACTCTATTTCAAGTATGCGCCTATCTTGGTCATGCTTTTCAGATGGTATGGTGTATCTCAGTTCTATGACAACAAAATGGAGATTACTCTTTGGTATGAAGAGAATGAGGAACCAGTCTGGTTCTTTTATTTCATCACTTATATCCTATACCCGATTTCTCTTTGGAAGGGTCAGGTGTTGCACAGATTGTGTGTAGAGTGGCGCATCCCGATACTCTATATCGCAGGAGTCAATGTGATACACATCATGTTCGGCTCTATCGTTATCACAAATCAGATGTACTATTGTGATATGTTCCTGATTACACTCATTTTAATTATATATGCTTATGTCGCAATTAGTAAATTACAGCATCATCGAAGCTGGACTTCGTGCTCTTGCAGATAAGGCGCATGAATCAGCAGTTGCCCAAGCGGAAGGCAAACCTATCCCTTGCGGTCTATCAGAGAATGATATGGAACTGGTGGCACTCCTTACTGCCATGATGAATGATACACAAGCCAACAAGGGCTGGTGTGCCAACGAAATGGGAAAGTCTATCTCATCCTTCGAGAAGTATGTTCACGATGGCAAGATACCAGAAGGCATCCATGACCAGTTCGGGCATGAAAAGAAGTGGAATAAGTCGCTTATCCGATACTTTGCCAACAAGAAGGCTTTCTTCCGCAAGCTATCACGAAAGTACGGCATCCACCTTTAGCAATCGCTACACATTATATATATAGGAGAGACCCAATCGCCCCTCCTGTATGTTTACGACCTTTTCCGTAACCATAAATCTTTGCTCATCAAGCACTTATATAATCTTTTACGAGTTTATCAATCTCTATCCATATTATTCGTATCTTTGTGCTCGTAACGTTACAAAGTGAGAATCATAATTTAGTGTTTAACAAAAAAAAGATTTCAGGATAATATGGAAAGTAAAACGTATGTATTCGGAAACGAAGGCTCAACATCTAACAATGGGATGCTCGGTCTTCTTGCGCCTCTGCTCCAGAAGCAGGGTGTTGATCCAAATGTCCTTCTTGCCATGAAGGGAAACAATGGTTTCGGTGGCGAAGGTGGTTTGTTTATCTGGGTAATCTTCCTTTTCTTCCTCATGGGCTGGGGAGGTAACGGCTGGGGAGGTTTCGGCAATAATGGTCGTGGAGGTCTCGCAAACGAGATTAACAATGACTATGGTCGTGGTCTCCTGATGGATGCCATCGGTGGAAATCGCAATGCGCTCAGTAACCTTGCCACCCAGTTGAACTGCACCGAAGGTCAGATTCAGAGTGCCATTTCAGCCTTGACCTCTCAGGTTCAGAATGTGGGTAATCAGGTTGGTATGAGCGGTATGCAGACTATCAATGCCTTGCAGCAGGGTAATATGCAGATTGCTCAGCAGATTGCAAACTGCTGCTGCGAGAACCGATTGGCTATCTGCCAGCAGACTGGAACCTTGCAGAATGCAATCAACAATGTAGCTACTGGTCAGGAGCGTGGTTTCGCCAACGTAGCTTACGAGACTCAGCGACAGACTTGTGACTTGCACAACGCTATCAAGGAGAGCACTCAGACTATCGTTGATGGTCAGAAACAAGCTGAAATGAGAGAGTTACAGAACAAGATTGATGCTCTTCGTGAGGAGAACAGCACCTTCAAGTCTTCTGCAATGACCTCTCAGATTGTTGGTCAGGCGGTGGCTCCTATCAATCAGGTATTGGCTGGCTTGCAGAACGAGGTGGCTGGTATCAAGTGTAAGTTGCCTGAGACCGTGACTACTCCTTACAGCCCATTTACTGCGGTTCCTAACTGCGTTGCTTATCAGGCTGGCTTGTATGGTTTGAATGCTGCTAACAATGCAGGATTCTGGGGTTAATAAGGAAAGGAGGCTGCTATGTTTTGGTTAAGACCATTTACAAGGGTGAATCGTAATGGTTCGGCAGCTATCGCTTCTACGGGCGTGGTTGTGAACACCAACAATGTTGTTTTCTCGTTCAAAAACCACGCCTTCCTGAATGCCAGCTACAGAGGAACGATTTTCGTGAACCTGATGCAGGCTATTCCGACTGGAACGACTGGTACGCTGCCTATCCTTTTCGAGACCAACGGAGCGACACAGGCTGTGACCAAGTATAATGGCGCACCATTGACGGTTGCAGACGTGCAGGGAACTGGTGTTTATCAGTTTTGGTACGAGAGAGATACTAACACCCTACAGATGATGTCGGGTATTGTTTAACAAGAATAGATAATAGGAGATTATATTATGTTTCAAGGACTACGAACAAATTCTTTATTCTATGTGCTCGATAAGGGTGAAAACCCGAACTTGCGAATCGGTCAGGTGGTTTCAGTAAGCAATCCTCAGACGAAATACCCTACCTTTAACAACGGCTTTACTCCTCAGCCTATGGAGACCGTAGTGGACGTGAAGGTGAAGCTGGGTGATGAGGAAGTGGATTTCAAGCAACTGCCAGCAAACGGACAGATAGCCAACGACAAGAATCTTGTGGTTAGCGACAACAAGGATGCCATGAGTGCTGAGGTGGATGCCATGCTGAGACAATCCAAGGCGATACTGGAGAGCGTAGATTACAACAAGAGGGTAGTAGACTCTTGTGAGGGAATGCTACAGCAACTCAACCCCCAGATAGCCAAGGAGAAGGAACAGACCGAGAAAATCAATAAACTGGAAGGTAAGGTTTCAGGTATTGAGGGAAAGATTGACAAGATGATGGGATGGCTACAGCAGACCATGAGCAAGTAATCTCCTATCTATCTATTCACTTTAAAAATCTTAGAATTATGGTAATGATTGAGATTACAGAAGATAAGTTCGATGATTTGTATGACAACATCGAGTCCATGCTTGGTTTTGGCAGCAAGGCTATGTCTTGTCTGAAAAAGATGAAGCAGGAGCGTATGGGTGAGCGTATGCCTGATTATCGTGACGATTGGAGAAGAGAGCGTGAGGAACGTGAAGAGCGTGAGAACAGACGTAGATTCAACAACGTGAACGATGATTGGAACTACCCGAACCGCTATGGTGAAAGAGGTGGTGGCGGCTACAATGGTGGCGGTCGCTAGTGTTTAACTTGGGAGTTTTGGTAGTGACATTCATGTCTGAACCAGACTCCCTTTAATATTCAGCAATATGGGAAAATGCAGAATGCCATTGGATATGTATGACCTCAAACCTGATGGGATGGTTTCTTATCTCAGATACAATGGCTATCATTTCAGCAAGAAAATGTGCGAGTGGGCGGTGAGCCTGATGTACAAGTATGACCCTTCCTCCAAGCGTGATGTAAGTGTCTCGTTTTGGGATAAGGAGAAGGTGGATGCCTTGCTGCTTGGTCAGGGAGTAGAGGTAAAGAATAAGGTTGGCTACGACCATGTATATGTGGCGAATATGGCGAGGGCAGACTTCTACAAATCTTCCATTAAGGATGAGGAGCAGTTAGCCCAGTTTATCAAGGATATGGTGGATGATGCCGACCAGAAGGATGGTTTCATCTTTAACAGATTTTATGCCGACTGCTGCCATAATGGTGTGCCTATCCCTTGGGAAGATGTGTTATGATGAGAAGAGTGATTGAACTCCCGAAATATGAATGGAGCATAGTATGTTTCATAGGTTATCAGCCACCTGATGCCGATGAGATATGCCATGCTCTTTCGGATATTGGCTGCAACGGAAATCCGTTATTGGAAGCATACGAACATCTGACTTTATCGAGTGGAGATAGGGGACTTACCTATTCCAACCTAGCAGAAAGAAGGAGTGTGCTTGCCATTGGGGAGTGTGAATCAGATTCCAGCACCATCAATACAATAGGTCATGAGCTTCTTCATGTGGTAGCGCATATCTGTGAGCAGGATGGAATAGATATGCTGAGCGAGGAACCATGTTATATAATGGGGAGTTTGTGCGAGAAGTTCTTTGATGTTTCGAGTGTTAATAATGTTAATTGATAGAGAAGAATATAAAAAATTAGTTATCTTTGCACTAATAAATATTCAAGCTTATGAAGAAGAAAATTATATTTTATATTATAGGCATACTTGGCTGCATCATCATTGATTCTGCATTTGTTGCAACAGCAATCCATCATGAAGCACCAGTTTCTGATTATATCCTAATGAGTATATTCCTGCCTATTGTTGATATTGCGTTTCTTGTTTTTGGTAGTTTATGCTTAAAGAAGTCAGGAAATGAATGTTTGGTTATCCAATTACCTGATGCAGTAGATGATGATGAACTGCCTAAGTTAAAATAGGAACAGAAAAACTTGAAGAGTGAATACAAGAAAAGGGAGTGCTAAACAACACTCCCTTCTTTATTTATATGGTTTACTCCCCATACTTTGGCTCCTCATACACCAAGTTATGCTCATCTACGTAAGCCTTGGCTTCTGAGTATGTATCAAACTCTACTGCGGTGGCATTCACTGATGGGAACACCTCAGCATTGTCACCTTCCTCTGTGAGAGGGAACACCATCTTGGTTCCCTCATGTACTACCTTATACTTCTTTGTTAACTTTTTCATATTTTACTTTGTTTAAATTGTTATTAATGTGTTATGCAGGATTTACAATTATGGTATAACCTTTTTCCTGCAATGCTGCAACTGCATTGTCTGATACTGATGTTCGAGTTCCTATTACATTAATAGTTCTTTTCCAAGCTTGTTCATTCTGTATTTCTGGTTTTACGCATTGTGCCTGGTTTTGTAGCATTTTATCAACTTCGTTTCCAAAATCAACATTTTCCATGGCTATGATAGTTGAAGAGCTTGGTCTTGTTGACCAAGTTGCTGATTTTTTATTCATATTAATAAACTGTAATATAGGAGAAAGAACCGCAACATCACCATAATTGTTTTTTCCTGCAAACAAGATGGTCAAATTCTTCAATCCTGATAAACTTGCAACATCTCCACTTACTTGGGTATTTGCTAATGAAACATAATCCAATTTTGTCATACCTGCAAGACTTGCAATATCTCCACTTACTTGGGTACCTGATAAACCCAGATTTGTCAAATTCTTCAATCCTGATAAACTTGCAACATTTCCACTTACTTGGGTGCTTGATAAACCCAGAATTTTCAAACTCTTCAATTCCGATAAACTTGCAATATCTCCACTTACTTGGGTGTTTGATAAACCCAGATTTGTCAAATTCTTCAATTCCGATAAACTTGCAATATCTCCACTTACTTTAAAATTAACAGTTTCAAAATATTCAAATAAAGGCGAATACTTTAACTCAGCCAAATCGCTGATACTACAATTTTTTACTTTTAAGCCATAAAGTTTATATTTGTTAGGAATAGAAAGTTCAAATTCACCATCACTTACATAAAAAGTCGTGGTGCCACTAGCAGAACTATCTATAGTTTTTCCTAAGTTTAAACCAGAGGCATTCGTAAAATATCCATTTCCAATAATGGATAGTTTCTGACTTTCTAAACCTATACTTAATTCCTTAGAGCTTCCTGTCGGTGTAAAAGAAAGCCTTAATTCTCCTACTCTCAAAATGGAATCATTATTGATTATTCCATTAAGTTTTGTTATCAAACATTTTTTCATACTTATAATTATTTATGTTTATACTAAATTCTTTATATTCACATCTACATACTCAAACCTTTCAATTATGAATTTGATGGCTCTCCAGATAGAATCATGATAACCCATATCATAAGGTTTTTCATTGTAAAATCCTGTCTGCGGAGGATTACCTGTGGATTCCTTTATACACTCAAACTTAGTGTACAACAGCTTGCCATAAAAACAAGTTTCTCCTACTTTGTAGGTTTTATTATTGTCATAGCTATTTGTTGTTGCATAACTATAATCTATTACCTTCCAATGCTCCCTATCAACCAAGTCATTCCTGTTGGATGGAGATTCAGACCATTTCTTGTATTCAAGTTTGAAATCAGCAGATGAAAATCTGTCAACCCAATCTTTCAACAATGAGATAAAATGTTCTGGAGTGAATATGCCGAGTGCTTTCAATTCCTCATATCTTGCTTTTATCTCTTCCTTATGATAGGTATATAGGAACTTGAATGGATAGTTTTCCGTATTTATATTTATGGCATTCAATTTACTATTGGCTGGTCTCACACCTCTACAATGATATGTTTGACCAAAAGTTCTGTCTTTGTCGTATTCACAGACATACCATCTTTTTCCATCGTATGTTACCCATTGCCAATTATTTTCCTCATCCTCATCAGCGAACACATACTGCATAACATAGCAATCTATGAGATTGTTCAAGTCATAATGTTCGGCAAGATACTTATCACCCTCTTCCTTGCCCATTGCATTGAGAGTTCTTCCTAGAGTATTAAACTCCACTACAGCCTCCTTTACTTGATTGCTGAGTATATGAGTTTTATTTGATGTATCATAGCCATCTGTGTCCTTACCAAGCAATTCTTTTGGAAAATCACCATCATATTTCTCAAATCCGCTGCCCTTTGGTACGTTTGTCAGAAGTCCTTTAGGGTTTCTTACCTCAAACTTTGTCCAGTCCAAAGGAATAAGAAAAGGGTAGTTACCTCCATCAATATGAATATGAAGACCAGAAGACTTATTCATGTGATAATTATCACGGTGCTTCTTCAATGCCCAATTAAAAAGACCATAAAATTCACCATTTAGGTAAACTACGCAAGGGAATGCATCTGGTACACATTTAGCACCTGTATCTTTTTGCAGGGAAAGGTCATCAATACCTTGGTTTTCAAAAGAACCTGATGTAATACCTTGATTTGCAAGTAGTGCCTTTTTCCAAGGGTTACTATATATAGGGCTTCTTGATGCCCATACCTCTTGTACAATTTTGTAGGCAACAATACTGACTCCCTTAAAAAAGTCTAAATACTGTGCCTTGAAATGAAAGCTGTCTTGTGCTACCCAATCTCCAATCTTCATGGCAAAGACATCTCCATCCCAATCATTATCAAAGAAATCACATGCAAATGATTTCTTTGGATATTGCATAGTTGTGTTTCCCTGTGCATTTATTATGACTCTCTTTTTAAAGTAATTTCCTTGCATATCCCACATCTCAAAGTAAGCCTTGTTGTTGGCATATTTAGATGTTGGCATAGAGTCTATTCCAGTTATATTTATTCTTGCACATCGTGGTTCAGGGATATAGAGCGGATTCTTTCCATCGTTTGAAATATAATCACTCCAATCTATAGGAGTTTTTACATCAAATCCATTAGCTTTCAGTGCATCTTGGATATTGTTCACGCTATTACCTTTGAGGTTAAGGTTTGAAACGTCAAGATTTGCAATATCCATATCGTGCTCATGCTTCTTGCCCTGTGAGTCGCGATATGACATTACCTTATTATCAGAATCTGTTGTTATCTCCATTCTCCCTTCAGGGTCTTCAATATGCGAAAACTCTTCAGGAATGGTTTCAGACTTAGCATTATGGATATAATGACTGCCATCATTGTAAGTAGCAGACAGAACCTTTCCGTCTGCATCTTTCTCTACTGCCATATACTCAGGATTCTCCTGCAAAGAAAAAACATCAAGGAGTTCTTTGAGATTGGTATCTATTGTACCTACCTTCTCCTGCAATGATGTAAGGTCTGCTTGAAGATGAGAGATAACTTGCTTCAAGGCATTTACAGCATGGATTTCTCCAATAATTTGTCCGTCTCTCCTAATGCCAAGTACTACCTTATCGTCAGTAGTAACCCAAGCAGCAAAGTATTCCTTATTCTGAATAACATGATACATTTCATTGAGTGGATAATAAGGCTCGCCAGTTGCTCGGTAGAACCCAAACAGGACCTTATCATCTGAATCCACTATAGCTTTAAGGAACTCTTCGTTCTCAATTATTCTAAAGCACTCTTTTACTTCATCATCAATGAGAGACTTGCCTTCCTCTTTGTCAACCTTGCCTTCTTTCAACGCTGTGATGCTTGCTGATAATTCTTCCTTGGCGGCATTAATAGCAGCAAGAATATCTGTCTTATCATGCTGGCACTGGTTAATAATTTCCTGTAACTTGGCTCTGATTGGTGTAGGAATACCCTTGCCCCACTCAATGGAACCATCGAGCTGGATTCCTAACAAGAAATGGTCTTCTGCATCTACTATTACCTTGATGAACTCTGGAGACTCAATTTCACGGAATGGAAGTGCAAACTGGGAGACTACCTTATCCTCTGAATCACCGAATTCTTGGGCAATATTCTCCTTGTCGAACTTCTTGTCAAGTTCAGCGTTGACTCTTTCCTGCTCAGTCTGAATCTGAGAGTCAACATCGGCAGAGTTGGCTTTCTTGGCAATCTCTGTGTCCTGAGATTTGTTCTTGTTTGCAAGTTCATCAATGGCTCCCTGTGCAGTTACAGAATCAAGTCCACTCTCTGTGTTCTCGTATGTTACTGCTGAGGCTTGACTTGCACCACCACTTGCGGAAATGCCCTTGATGGCTTCCTCCATCTGAGTGCTGCGAGTCTGCAACAATGAAATATCATCATCGTTGGCGGTGATTTGCTGCTGCTTATCGTCAATCTGAGACTGGAGGTCTGTATCCTTCTCGTGAAGCTGCTTAACAGACTGGTCTATATCTTGAATCATCTGATTCAAATCATCAGGAAGACCAGTGGCGGCTTGGATGGTTTTGCGAAGCTCTGGGTCGAACTTTCCGATGCCAAGCGTGTTATCTGCTATCTTTTCATTTGTGACTGAGCCATCCTTGATTTTCTCGGTAGTTACAGAATCGGGAGACAACTTGGCGTTGCCGATGCTGCCATCTACTACCTGAGAAGCATCGACTGAATTGTCGGCAAGTTTGTCCTTGGTGACAGATTTTCTTGCTACCTTTTCTGTTGTTACAGACTCGTTGGCGAAATGTTTGGTCTCCAAGGATGCCTCACGAACTACTCTGCCATCAACAGACTGGTCGCCTAGCTTTGTATTGGTAATAGCCTTTTCCTCCACCTTCTCCGTTGTTACGGCACGGTCGTTGAGCTTTTCGGTGATGATAGATTCATTCTTAATCTTTTCCGATGTTACCGCATTAGGGGAGAGTTTGGAATTGTCAACTGCGCCATCATTCAACTTATCCGTGGTTACTGCCTTATTGTTGATTTTTTCGGTCTCTACGGATGAGTCTGCAAGTTTGGAGGTGGTGATGTTGGCATCTGCTATCTTGTCGGTGGTGACGGATGCAGCATCCAGTTTGTCGGTGGTTACCGATTCATTCTCCAATTTCTCTGTAGTAACGGCTTTGTCGGCAATCTGCGTAGTTCCGAGTTGGTCAGTCTTGTTGACCTTCTCGTCAAGCAGCTCCTTGGTGGATTTACCCGAACTCTCATCCTTGACGTATCTGGTGTATGTCAAGGTCTCGTCGGCTGCTCCACTTACGAGCGTGTTGTTATAAACGGTTTCTTTTGCCATATTACTTTAATTTTGCGTTATATATATATTCTCCTGCTTTCAACTCATCTGTCCAATAATAGTAGATGTCGCCTACCTTGGTGGAGTAGAGGGATGCGGTGAGTCCTGACTGATAGAACTCTACTGGAACACGGCTGGCAAACCAGATGTATGGTTTCTCCTTGGTGGTGGTGATGTTGATAGACTTGTCTACGATGTCGCCCACTACCTTGGTGAGGTCTTCCATATTGAACTGGCACATATCCTTGGCAGCGGTGGCTCCGTAATAATAGATGTTATCATCGCCATTTGCCATGATGCTTACGTAGCCTGATACGGCTGGAATCTCTATCTTGCCATCCTTGTAGGCTTCTCTTGTGATGTCGGTTCCGTCCATGACTACCTTCACCAAACCGAGATTGAATCCTTCGGCAGGAGTCAGCGTTGTCTCATACTTCTCGCCCAGTTTCAATGTGGCAGGAGTAGAGGAGAGAGTTACATCATCCAATGAGTAGACAAAGGTGCAGTCTGACTGGTTCTTGGTGACCATATAATAGCGAAGGTCGAACATGCCAACCGTCTCGCCTTGGAAGACTCCACAAGGAACCTTCACCCTATTGTTGGTCTCAATAATCTGCAAGATGTTTCGCTCTACACTCTTCATGGCATAACCATCGTAGTTCCATGATACGGCTACATTGTAGTTACCGATGTCAAGGGTGGATGGGATATTGCACACCAGCACATTATGCTCTATGCCACCGATGGACGTGGGCACGATGATGGAATCATCGAAACAGCATTGCAGTTCCACCTTGATGTCGGATGCCTGAGTCATATCGAAGTCAACCAAACGGTTGAACTCCTTAGACATATCCATCTTTCTCACCAAGATGTGGAGTTTGAAAGCGTTGCCTTGTACAATTTTATAAATCATATTTGATACACATTATTAATAATAGTGCAAAGATAGGCAGAAATTTCTCTACCTATCTTTTATCCGTTTATTTAGGTGGGATATTTTTCAGATTAAGCCCTTCCAGCGGAGGAACTTGCGCTTGCGGCTTTCCTTTCCTTTCTTGCTCTTACAGTTGGTATGATAGACGCAATCCTTGAAGAGGTCTCTGACCTTCATGTCGCTGTCTACCAGTTTGGTCTTCTTGAATGCCTCGAAGAGTGAGCGGTTCATAATCATGAGGTTGCCCTTCTGCGTAGGAAGGACATAGAAGATTTCACCATTGTTCTTCTTGGATGCGTAGTCTGCCTTAGCCGTAGCTTGGCGGTACATGATTTCGCACTTGATGCGCTTGAAAATCTTTGTTACTTTCATAATCGTAATTATTTATTCGTGAAACTATATGATGGTTGCTGCCGAAACAGAAACCTTTCTTCTCATTACTCTTGCCTGATTCTGAATCATCTTAGGCATTTCCATTTCGTTGAAACAGATGTGGAGTCCGATGGCTCTGGTCATGAGCAAATCATCGTGCTTTCCGTCGATGGCTCCGTATGCTCCGTTCTTCTTACGCTCGTAGGTAAGGAACTCGTTCAGGCATCGCTGGTCTCGCTCAACGTATAGATGTTCTCTGACTACTTGAACCAATACAGAGATAACCATCGGCTTGGTTGCCACATTGGTATGGAATCCGTACTTACGTGGCAGACCTTCCTTGATGTCTGCTTCGCTCTGCTTGCGTGCATAGAGATTGTCGTACTCATCCTTGATTTGATTCAGGATGAACTCAGACTGGTCGCCACCTTCCAAGATGTGCTCCTTGTCTTTCGTCTCCAATGTGTTGGATTCTATCACCAGCAGGGCATTATCGTAAAACTTTGCTATCTGAGCAGCCTTCCATGCCAGCAAGTCCATATCTATGTGTCCGTACCATTGGGCTACCACGTATGGTTTGCCGCCTTCCATCATCCAATAGCGGTCGAAGACACAGATAACAGACCAGTCTGCCTTGCTACCTCTACCACCAATATCCACAACAACCAGATAGCGGTTGGTTACCTTGCAATCGTCAAAATATTCAGGTTTGCTCCATATCCATAACTGCCCAGTCTTGTCTTCCGAGAACCGTACATTCTGTAGGCACTTCTTACCCTTGTAACCATCGCCATAAACATCACCGATGAACTTAGGTGCTCGGCAACCTTTCTTGAACTGGTCAACCTTCTCTTCTGCAAATACCTTGGCTCCTGAGTGCTTGAAAGCCTCTACTGGGTCAGAAGGGAATCCGCTAGCCATATCTCCGTGGTCAGTGAACTTCTTGCGCTCTACGATATACCAGTTAAGAGCTTCCAAAGGTGCTCCCATCTGCCACAACTTCCAAAGATAAGTTACTGGCTCCTCACGATTCGACATCGTGTTGGTGTTGTTGCGGTTTTCGTATAGCCATTTGGCGAACTCCTCTTTCTGTTTCTTGCTCTCGAAGTCAAGATGGTATAGGTCGTAAATCTCAAACCAAGGGACGAAGAACGGCTCAAATACAGATTCACCTTTCTCTGCTGCCAGCCACTCCTGATGGAAGAAGTTTCCAGTACCATTGGCGGTTGATTCATATACTATCATGGTGTATGGTCGGTATAGCACACCATTGGTTGCATTCTGTATGACATCCTCAGGAGACTTACCTTCTGTCTTCTCCCACAATCCAACTTCTGAGCAATGAATGAGCGTGTAATCTTCACCATTTACAGATGTAGGTTTTTGCATGGAACCCACCTTGATTTTGCAAAATCGCTGAGGAACCTTCTTCACGTTACCTGATGAACCGAAACCTACAAACTTAGGCTCGTTCTCAGAATAGGCTTCTCCCATTTCATGAAGGAACTTTACTGGGAACATCTTTAATGCCTCATCGAACATACCTCGGATGGTTTCTGCTGTGTCCTTCACCTGAGCGATAATCAGCGAGTTGAGTCCTTTCTGCCACATGAGCTGTAACCAAAGGAAGTACATCTGGATAACCGTAGAACCTCCCCATTGTCTTGCTTTCAGCAGGATGAGACGGATAGGGCGATTCTTCTTTCTGCGCTCTTCCAACCATCTGAGCAATCTTCTTTGTGGTCTTCTTAGTTTGAATAAGAAAGGAATACCACTACTTTTTGGTTTTATATAGATGAATGCAGCAAAGAAGAAGAAGGGGTCGTGTTTCATTCTGATGCGAGTAAACTGTTCCACCAGTTGCTCCATTTCCTCTTCTAGATTGTACGGCTCGTCTATATCCTTGTGCAGTTCTTCGATTACTGCCTTGCAGCTACCCAATTCGATGAGCATCTTGACGAGTGGAATCTTCTTCATGGAAACTGGAAGCTGCTGTTTCTGAATCGGGAAATCAGGAAGGAAGAGCAGGAATCGCTTATCTCCACAACCTTCACCCTTGATAGGATTGAAGGGTGTGTTGATTTCCTTGATGCGTTTCTCGTTCTCCTTCAGGATGCCCAATACGTGTTTGTCGAGTGCATCAGTCAGTTTGGCTTGTGTGGCGGTTACTTGTCTTGGCATAGCGGTGCATTTAAATAACCCCACAACAGACCAAGTACATAGCAATAGATGTGGACTCCAACTGCCATGCAAGGGAAGAAGATTCCAACACAGATATATAGGAGAATGGTGAGATTGTATCTTACCTGATTCTCCACGTAGGGGGCGATAAAGCCCATGTAAGCATAGATAAAGCCGCTGAGACCGATGATAGGTATGGATGAGGTGAAGGGATAGCTGATGGCTATGAGATAGAACACCACCAAGTGACCGATGCCGCAAGGGATGGCTCGGAAGCATTGATGGAAGACATAAAGGTTGATGGCTGCATGAAAGATGTTCTGATGAAAGAAAGGGTAGCTTAGTCGGTTCTGAATAGAACAATCGCCAAAGAGACCCATGCCATCATATCCTATGAGCGTGATACACATTATTATAATGTACCCAGCATAAAGCGCAATCTTCTCTTTCGTCTCTCGTAGCATCTTTGCTTCTCCTCCTTTCTCACCCTGCTAAGAATTACGTGTATGCTTTGAGGAGTCAAATAGAAACTGGGTGCTTTTTCAGCACATACACGTTTGATGATTTCCATATTACTGAGATATGGTTCATTACTCTTATGAAGCTGGAATCGTCTGAAAATCTCCTGATACATTTCCTTTCGGGTAGGAATCATGTTATCAAGTGGTTTTCCTTTCAGTAAGTCTAATATGACTATATAAGCACGGTCTTCTGATACCCAAAATCTTCTGCTCGGAGACTGGGCTAGCATCTGCTCAATCTCTGAGAGTCTGATATTGTCTCTTACCTTAATAATTTCTTTGTAAGCCCTCAATAAATCAGCGTCACGTTCCTGTATAAAATAGCATCGTGAATCCTTATATTTCATATCTGACCCTGCAAATATACAAAAAAGTATTGAATTAGTCGCATCCGATTAGACTAAATTAACGGATAAAAGATGAAAATCGGAAAAAAGCATTAATTTTGGGCATTGATTTATAAATTTACACATATATATATGGACGAAAATACAAATATTGAGCAGAATGCTGGTGCTGCAAAACAGCAAGATACCAAGACCAAGAGAGACTTGGCTTTGGAGCGTTTGAAGACCCGACACCCTGACACGGAGTATGCGGATGATGAGTCTATCTATGGGGCAATCAATGATGATTATGATGCCGACCAGAAGGCTTTGCAGGGGTACAAGGATAACGAAAAGGCGATGGGCGACTGGTTGGGCAGTGACCCTGAGGCGGCTACATTCCTTCGGGCGATGAAGGCTGGCAAGAGTCCTTACGCTGAGTTGATTCGTACCCATGGCGAGGATGCCATTGATTACTATTCTGACCCTGACAATGCGGATGAGATTGCATCGGCTCAGTCGGAGTTCTTGCAGAATGCTGCCAACGGCAAGAAATTGCAGGAGGAGTATGACAAGAACATGCCTTCCAGTTATGAGGTGTTCGACAAGTTGGAAGAGAAGTATGGTGAGGAAGCTGTGAACGATGCTATCGACCAGTGCTTTCAGACCATGCGAAATGTGGTGACTGGCAAGTTTACAGAGGAAATGATTACTGCTTTCATCAAGGCTAAGAACCATGATACCGATGTGGCTGATGCGGCACATGAAGGTGAGGTTCGTGGCAAGAACAGCAAGCACGTCAAGAACTTGCAGCTACGCAAGAAGGGTGATGGTACTGCCGACCTTGATTCTGCCAATGCGGAGACCAAGCCAACGGATAACCAGCCTGACCTTGGTGCTGTGGGCAGGGTATCACGAAGGGGTAACGTCTGGGAGCGTGGCAACGAGAAGAGAACACACATTAGATAATTCGACAAGGTGAAAAGATAATATATAATGTTTAATTAATATTCAGAATAACAATGAAGAAAAGTACATTTAATCGGCTGCTTTCCATCTTTCTGATGGTTATGGCAGTTATTTTTGGAGTGAATGGTCAGGTTATCATGGCTGAGGCGGCAAATCTGCCTGATGGCGGTAGTACCGAGAGCGGTGCTCCTGCTGAGGCTGGTGGTGCTCCTGCTGCTGGTGAAGCTGGCAATGGTGGTGCGGCTCGTCAGAGTGAAGGTATCAAGACCGAGACTCAGGGTCGTGAGCACTATAACGAGAAAGGCACGGAGTATTACCTGAACGACATTGACGAGAAGATTACCAAGATTCGCCCGATGGCTACTCCAGTTGACCAGATTTCACGCTATGCAACAACCAAGTCTGCCAACTCGTTTGTAGTTGAGTATTGGAGTATCGGTACACGTCCTATCAAGACAACCGTGAAGGAAGCAACGGTGGAGAGTTCGGGTACATCTATGACATTGAAGGTAGAAGACCCTACCATGTTTACGCTGGATGATACCATCCGAGTGGTAGGTGTGAAGGCGATTACCAACTATAATAAGGTTGCTTATTCAACCATTAAGGATGCTCCTACTCCTGATTTGGAACTCTGCGTTTGCGGTAAGGATACAGAGGGCTATCCGATTGTATATGCCATTAATGGTAATTTGATTAATAGGCAGGCAATCGGTATTCCAGCCTTGAAGAAGGGTCAGAAGCTCATCCGTATGGCGAAGAGTTGTGGTGAAATGGACGTTCAGACGGGTCGTTTCAACAACCTTCCTGCATCTGAGACCCAGTATTGTCAGAACTTCATGATTCAGGTTGAGCAGAGTACCTTTGATAAGATTGCTGCCAAGCGAGTGGATTGGGATTTCTCAGACCTTGAAGAGGATAGCATCTATGATATGCGTCTTGCGATGGAGGGTACTTATCTCTTCGGTGATATGGCTTGCATCAAGCACGAAATCAAGGATGGTTCTGCCCAGTGGTTTACAAAGGGTATCTGGTGGATGGCTGGTAAGGACATTGAGGTAGGTCATGTTGCTACTGCTGATGATATGAAGAAGGGCTATAACAAGAATGAGCGAGTGATTACCGACTTGGAGTTGGTTGATATTTCCAAGGACTTGTTCGTGGGTACTGGTATCGGCAACAAACGCAAGGTGATTATTGCTGGTTCTGACTTCGTGAGCGCATTCAGCAAGATTGATTCCGACAAGTTCCGTTTGAAGGACACCGTTGATATTTGGAAGTTGAAGTTCAAGAGTTGGGAGACTGACTTCGGTGAGGTGCTGATGATTCACTCTGAGTTGTTTGACCTCTACGGTATGAGCGACTGCGGCTTTGCCCTTGACCCTGAGTTCTTGGTTAAGCGAGTACACTTGTCTTGGACACGAAACGTGCTCGACTTGAAGGCGGCTGGCATCCGTAACACCGATGCAGTAGTTATTCAGGAGGTAGCTTGTCTGTACTTGAAGTACCCTAAGGCACACGCTCGTATGCGCCTTGCTGCGGTTCCTGCAACAGAGGGCACTTCTGATACAGAGGAAACCAAGGCTGCTGCCTAAAAGCAGGTAGAATTGCAAATTATTCATTAAATTGTGAGGGGTGTGGGCACTAGCCCCATCCCTTTTTTAGTAACACATATATATAATAAGGTATAATCATGTTTAATAAATATCAAGCTGGTTCGGATTTGGCATTCAGCGTTATGGTAGGTAACGAGCGGATGCGCATTATCTTTGAGGGTAAGAGTACAGGCAGCAGTGTCTATATGACAAGAGACCCAAAGATACAGAAGGCTATCGAGTCTCATTATTGGTTCAACGACAAGTTCTTCTTGGTGGAGAGTATTGACGAGAAGAAGGAAGCTGCGGAAGCCAAGAAGAAGGCTGCTGCCAAGGCAAAGAAGAAAGTGGCTGACGAGAAGAAGACCCACGTAGTGACAGACGTTGAGGATGCCAAGGACTATCTGGCTGAGACCTATGGTGTGAGTCGTTCTAAAATGAAGACCAAGGAAGACATCTTGGCTATTGCCAAGGAAAAGGGTGTTGAACTAGAAGGACTGGAGTAATGAGTACGTATGCTGTATCTGAACTGGTGAAAGAAGTGAAGGTGCTCTTGGACAGGAATCAAGAGACTTCGGGCTTGCTGACTCCTACCGATTCTGACACCTTGTCGCAAGGCGAGTTGATTCAGAGTAAGATAGTAGATGCAGCAAGAATCATATTGAAGGATGCTCCTGCCAGTATGCTGGATGGTCAGCGATTCGAGGGGCTTGATGTATCTTGGCAAGAGTCTTATGGGGCTTATGTGGGAACCATGTATCTTCCATCGGATATGATTAGGCTTCTGAGCGTGAAGGCTAGTGACTGGCAACGTTCGGCTCAGGTTATCACCGAGGATGATGATGCCTACAAGATGCAGGGTAGCAGATTCGGGGTAAGGGGAAACCCTGAGCGACCTATTGCAGCGTTGATTCACAGCGATGGCGAGCGGTTCTTGGAGTTGTATACCAGCAGGAGTGACAAGGCTACGGTGGTGCTTTCGTGCGTGTGTATGCCTATTATCAGCCAAGAGAAGATAACGCTGCCTGAAACATTGAAGGATTCCATCGTGTATATGGCTGGCTATCTTGTTTGCGTCAGTCTTGGCGATAGCGATTCTGCAAGCGGATTGCTTGGGGTGGCTCGGAAGCTGGCACATATTGTTGAACCTACAGAAACACAATAACTATGGCAAAGAAGAAAGAAAAAGCTAAATTGCTATCGTTGAGCAAGGTGATTGATAAGGATGAACTGGATAGCGTGAAGGAGTCGATGAAACGCTTTGACCGACCTTATGAGCGTGCCTTCTCTATCTTGCTGGAGGCTCAACGATATTACAACAACATGGATAACTTCCGAAAGCGAAGACTGAGAAACAAGCGATATTGCTATGGAGACCAGTGGGGCGATACCATTGAGTTCAAAAGCAAGTGTGGCTTTAAAAAGCGTATCAGGGAGGAAGACTATATCCGTGAGCAGGGTAGCGAACCATTGAAGAACAACCTTATCAGAAGATTGGTGAAGAATGTGCTGGGTGTGTACCGCTCCCAGAGCAAGGAACCTACCTGCAATGCCCGAGATAAGGATGAAAAGCGATATGGTGAGACCATGAGCGTGGTGCTGCAATGTAACCGACAACTGAACCGAGAGACGGAACTGGATGCCCGAACCATGGAAGAGTTCCTGATAAGCGGTGCTGCCATCTATAAGAAAAAGTATGGATGGCGAAGGGGTAGGTTGGATTGCTGGACGGACTACGTTAACCCGAACAATTTCTTCATAGACAACAACATGAGGGATTTCCGTGGTTGGGACGTGAGTTGCTTGGGTGAGGTGCATGACATTACCATCGGCAACGTTCTGAGAGAGTTTGCCAAGTCTCCTGCTGAGGCTCGCAAGTTGAAGGAGATATACAGACTGGCGGCTAACCGAGATTTCGTGATTGCAGACTGCACTCAGCGATTTGGTGAGTTCGACCCTAAGACTATTGACTTTATGAATCCTTCCAACCCTTCGCTCTGTCGAGTGATTGAGGTTTGGCGCAAGGAGAGTAAACCAAGATACCGATGCCACGACTACAACAATGGCGATGATTTCAAGATTGATATTGAGGATAAGGCTGATATTGTAGATGCAGAGAACAAAGATAGAATCAGGCGAGGAATGGCTGCTGGTATGCTGGAAGAGGATATTCCTCTGATTGATGCAGAGTGGTTTATGGATGATTACTGGCATTTCTACTATCTTTCTCCTTTCGGTGATATTCTGAGAGAAGGCGAGACCCCTTATGCTCATGGTGAGCATCCTTATTGTTTCAAGTTCTATCCGTTTATTGATGGCGAGATTCACAGCTTCGTGGAAGATGTGATTGACCAGCAGAGATACGTGAACCGACTTATCACGATGTATGACTTCATCATGAGGGCGAGTGCCAAGGGTGTGCTGCTCTGTCCTGAGGATTGTCTGCCTGATGATATGAGTTGGGATGATTTCTGCGATGAGTGGAGTAGATTTAATGGTGTGGTGAGATACAAGCCCAACAAGAGTGGTCAGGTTCCTCAGCAAGTGGCGAACAACTCTACGAACATCGGTATCGGCGACTTGCTCAGCTATCAGTTGAAGTTCTTTGAGGATATATCGGGAGTGAATGGTGCGCTGCAAGGGAAACCAGGAGTATCGGGTACGAGCGGTTCGCTTTATGCCCAGCAGACACAGAATGCTACCATGTCGCTGCTTGATATATTGGAGAGTTTCAGCCAGTTTATCATTGATGGTGCTTACAAGACCGTGAAAAACATGCAGCAGTACTATGACGTGGCTCGTAACTTCAATATTGTTGGTAGGGCAGGACAGATTGTACGCTATGACCCTAAGAAGATACGAGACGTTGAGTTTGACATCAATATCACGGAAAGTACGGCTACACCTGTATATAGACAGATGGCAAATGAGTTCCTTATGACCTTGTGGCAGAATCAGGCTATCACGCTGGAGCAGTTGCTGCAAGTAGGAGATTTCCCATTTGGCGAGGAGTTGCTGCAATCGGTGGCATCTAATCAGGAAGCTATCAAGAATGGTGAGACTCCACAAGGATTCTCTCCTCAGCTTCAAGCCCAAGTTGCTCAGGCATCACAGAGCAACCCGAAGGCTCAGGCGATGTTGCAGCAGATGATGAGCGGTCAGGGAGTGAACCCTGACGGACAGAATCCACCGCTGGCGGCTTAGTTTATAGTTTATAATTTATAGTTTATAGTTATGATTGCAGACAAACCAAGTGATGAGAAATGGTATGGCAATGGGAAACCTGATGCCAACCAAGGTGGCAACCCGAATGGTGGTGTTGCTTCTGAGACCCAAGGGAGGGAAGTCAAGCCCGAACTTTACGAAAATGACGTTATCGGAAAGGTGGCGAAACGCAAGAAAAACGACATCTGGACGAGGGGTGGAGAGAAGAGAACTAAATTTAAGGACGAATAAAGAAAGGAGGTGTTTTTATCGTAACTGTATTTATCTGATATTCAGGTAGCTACAGAAATATCTACGAGTTTATGGTGCTGCGTTTAAGATATTGGTATCTTTGCAGCATCATAAACTTTTAATTTTTATATTATGGATTTTGTAGATTTCGTAGAAAAGTATCAGCAGGAGTTGACTCCTGAACAGATGTTGGCGGTAGCTAAGGCAGTGGGCAAGTATCTCTCATGCAAGTTGAGCGATGTGGAGGAGCATCATCTTTGTGCGATGGTGTATGGTGTGCTGAGCGAAGAGCATTTTGATAAGCACTTTGCCGATGATGCTATCAGCAAGATGTGGTATGAGGATGCGGACGGAACCAAGCATACGGCTCCTTTCTTCTCAGATGAGGAGGTGAGAGCGGTGTTTGACGTGCATCAGGATGATATTTCTGACTATACCATCTATGACTTGGCAGTAACTATGAATCTACTGAGGAGTGACCATCATGTGATGCTGGAGCGATATAGCAAGGATGCTGAGGAATTGAAGGAAATGGTGGTGCTGATGGCTATCGAGTATCTGCAAGACCCTGACTGCTTGCATCCAACAAGTAAAATATGGCACACAATAAACGGATAAAGTAACTAATTGGGAATCATTTCTTATCTTTGCATATTATTAATGTTAATAGTATAAAAAGATAAGTTATGACTCCAAACGTACGTGAAGGATTGCAATATGGTACAGCCATTGGAATGGTAGTGAGCGGCATCGTCCTCGCCTTCCTATCATTCTTTCTGAACAACTATATTATTTCGGATGGTGTGCTCTGGTACATCAGCCAAGCGTTGGTTTACTCTGGAGCAATATTCGGGGTAAACATTTATTTTAAGACCAAATTAGGTAACTTTGAGAGTAAGGTGAAGGACGAACTCGCAAGTATGTTGAAACAAGTAAAGGAAAGCAAATAATATGAAGGTAACAAGAGAACAGATTTTGGAGATTATGCCGAATGCGAAGGCTAAGGTGGATGCTTTTCTGCCTTACATCAATGGTTATGCCGATACGTATCAGATAGACACTCCTAAGCGTATGGCGCATTTCTTGGCTCAGATAGCGCATGAGAGCGGTGAACTGAGATATACCAAGGAACTCGGCAACAAGAACTATTTCCACAAGTATGATGTGGGTAAGTTGAAGAATATGCTGGGCAACCTGAAAGATGGTGACGGCTACAAGTATCGTGGCAGGGGCTTGATTCAGATTACTGGCAGGGCGAACTATCAGGCTTTGCAGAACAGCCGAGAGGTGACTGACGATATTATGGAGCATCCTGAGTTGCTGGAGCAGCCAAGATATGCTACCAAGAGTGCCATGTGGTGGTGGTGGAAACACGGCTTGAACAAACTGGCTGATAGTGGTAGTTTCGTTGCTATCACCAAGACCATCAATGGTGGCACTTACGGCTTAGAGCATAGACGCAAGTATTTGAAAAGAGCATTGGTAGCACTCAAAGTGTAGGCTTATGAAGAAGTGGTACGATACTGATTTCTGGCAACTCCTGATATATGTTTTGGGTATGTTGCTGATAGCTTTTCTTCTGTCGGGATGCAAGACAAAATACGTCCCGATGGAAAAAGTTATATGTCGGGACGTGGTAAAACACGATACGCTGCATACTTCTGACAGCGTTTTCGTGCGTGATTCAATCTTCCTCAGACAGAATGGAGATACTTGCTTTCTTGACCGATGGCACGAGAAGACCATCTATAAGAATGTGTATAAGGTGAAGGTGGATTCCTTCCTGAAAAGAGATTCCATCCCAGTACCCTATCCAGTAGAGCGGAAGCTGACGAAGTGGGAGGAGTTTGAATTGGAATATGCTGCATGGGCGATGGGTGCTACCTGTGTGCTGCTGGTATTGCTAGGGCTTAACATTTATAGGAGATTCAAGAATGCGAGATATACGAATATCAATCAACAGAGATAAGGTGTATGAGGAGGTGGCTAAGACCACGGCTTACATCGGTGGCAAGAACTTGGATGCCAACGGCAAGAGTCTGTATGACCAAGTGTTTGTGACGGATGCGGACAGGGATATGCTGGAAGGCTTTTGGCATGATGCCATCGGTGATGTTTCGGCTGCCTTGTGGAGCGTGCTTGCTACAGAAAGAAGTGATTCGGATGAAGAGGAAATCTTCGGGCTGAGAGTAAGTACGCTTTTCAAGGAGTCATTGGCGAAGACCTTGGAGACTACGGCTTTCAGTTATGTAGTAAACAAGATAGTAGCTGAATGGTGTTTGGTTGTTTCTAAGGATAAGGCGGAAGACTATCTCAGCAAGGCAAATGCTTTGCTGGTGAAGATGGATGCTATACTCTATATGCGTAAGAGGCCAACAAGATAGGAGGGCAGGATATGAAACATTGCAATAAGGGATATAAAGTGATGATAGAGTTGGAAAAGAAGGAGTTGGTATACGACATCAAGAATACGGCTTTTTCTTTTGCTGACTCTTATGCCAGCCAGAAGGGTATGGATGCCAAGCAGTTGAAGAACGTGTTTGACGTATCTGAGGAAGGCAACCGTGATAAACTGGCTAGGATATTGGATTCAGCAGTGGAGGATTGCAGGGAAATGCTTTTCCGCTTTACCAAGGTAGAAATGCTAGGTGGCGGCTTTGACTCGAACGAGTGGGCAGAGTGCATCGGTTCGCCTACCAATGAGGAGGAAGCCTATTACTTGGCTCTGAGGATGCCAAACGGATTCTCGAAGACCAGTGTGCATACCATGACGGTATATATTCACGATTATATTGTGAATCAGTGTCTGTATGAATGGCTGATGATTGTTTTTCCTGATGGTGCTGATAGGTTCTGGGCACTGGCTGAGGATAAGAAACAGAAGATTAAGGATGCCAGCAACCGCTCGGCTGGCAGAGTAAGAATTGCATTGCATCCATTTTAGTATATTAGTCGTTTTAGGTTAACGCAAAAAGCAAGGGTAGCTATCCATCACGGACGGCTACCCTTTTTTAAAAAAAAGATATATATTAAAAAAGAATTTATACGTTTTCTGTGTTTCCAGTAGAGCCACCAGCAGATTCCTGCTTGGTGGTTATGGTTCCGCTTACCTCAGCGTTGACCTTCAATCCATTCTTCTGCTGCTCGGCATACTGGTTTTTATTCTGAGCCATGAAGTTGGTGATGGCAGTGGCTATGTTATAAAGCAGCTTATCGGTGTCGCTGCTGAGCGAGTTGGCATCTATTGATGCGTATTTGTTGCTCTCTGCGGTAGAAGATGTTGTCTCTTTCTCACGATAGAGTACTGCCTGATTGATGAACTCCTGAGCAAACAAGAATGACTTGCTTACAAGTTGCTTAATCTTGGTGTTGTCTATGTTGAGTGGAGTATCGTAGTGACTGAGCATTGCGTTGAGACAGCTCATGGCTACTTCCTCTCTCGGCTGGAGGGTGGCGATGGAGAAGATATTGTCAGGCTCCGTGGTTTCGCCTTCGCTGGTTACCTCGCCTTCTGCTGCTGGGCTGATAGGGGTGTATGGTCGGGCATGACTGGAACCATCGGAATCCGTCTCCTTAACGATTTTCGTACCAGTTGTCTTTGCGATTGAAGATTCAACAATATAGGCAATACCTACTTTTGTTTTATACTGATTATAAAGATTTCCGTCTGAATCGAAATAGAACAACTGGTGTAAGTCGTTGTTGAACATTACATATCCCATGTACATATTTGTACTTATAGGATAAATTTTGATAATGGTGGATAGTACTATCTTGCCATCTATTTTCATTCCCAAGGATGCACCTTGTTCAACCTTCTTTTTATCGAAGTCAGTTAATGTATATTCTGTCATAATTATCTAAGTCTGTTTTGTAAACGTGGTTGGAAATCGGTGTGTAGCGTACTGATAGACTCGTTGGCATCCAATCTGCCCATCAATGCGATTCGGAAATACTTGTATGGAGACCCAACAAGGTTTCTGAGGAACATATTGGTAGATGAACCAATGAAGAACCATCGCATCAGGTCGTTGCTTCCGAATAGCACCATGCCGCATTTGTTTGCCCCGAAGTCTCCGAAATATCCGCTTGTGATGCAATTAAACATTGTTTTGTGAATCTCCTGCCCAAGAGTCAACGGACGGCTACAGAGGAAATAGGAAACCTTATCGGTTGGTTCCTTTACGTATACATTGAGTATTTTTCCTTCCTTGTCGGTAGCGTAGGCATCTGGATAGATGTTGACTCGCTTGTTGAACACATTATGCATGGTTCCCCACATCTTGCTCTTTAACGAGTAAACGTAAGCGTATGAGTAGTTCGGATTGAAGAGGATGATTCGGGCATCGTAATAATCGTAAATCATATCAGCTTCTTCGAGATATTTACGGAAACGGACATACTTCACATCTGACTCAGGAATGTTACCTAGCGCAAGGAGTTTAATCGGATAGGTCTTATCTTTTGTAGAATGTGAATAAATGGCTCGAAAATCGAAAGGATAATCATCGAGCACTTCCGTGATACATACAGATTCCCTGCCCTGCTGCATCATGATACCTCGCTCTGTAGGGAACAGAACTGCATCATCAATCTGCAAGATACCCTTAGGGTTAGAGCAAATTTCACGTAAAGCTGGTTGTCGTGACTGATATGTTCCTGCTTCGGACAGCATGACTACCCATACGCCTTCATCGGTGAAGGCATAGAGGGGAGCATCACCAAACTGACCTTCGCTGATTGGTCGGGTATTGGCGGCTAGTGCGCTGATGATAGAAGAACCTATCTGAACAGAATTGGCAGACTGGAAAACCAAAGGGTTCTCAGCTTCACTTACCTTTATGACGTTTGGATGCTGCGTGATATATTTCTGACTCACGACATTACTTGCGGCTGCATCATATTCTTCCTTGGTTATCTCCGTGAAGTCGCCAGTGTCTATCGGTGTATCGTCCCAATGATATTGTGATGAAATGACCGTTCCGTTCTGGTTTCCGAAGCTGCCACCTCCGTCACTTCCTGCCCTTGGCGTATCTCCTGATGAATCCTTTTTCAGGAGTTTGTGGCGGTATACTTGCATGAAGGCTGGAAGACCAGCATCATCGTGATAGAGATACATATAATCGGACAGTTCTGCACTTCCTTCATCTGTAGGAGTATCAACCCTTCCGCCAAATCCCTGATTATCCAAAGAACTGGAAGACTGCCTATCTGTAGCTATAGGCGTGGTGCGATTCTTACTGATATTGATATAGTAAGACATTCCGAACGTATCGGAAGGTTTCAGATTTACACTTTTGGAGTAATATTTGTCATACTTCGGCAAGTGGAAATATATGGTCATTGCCGTGGCAAACGTACTAGGATATGCCAAGATAGGGCTGATAGGATATTGCAGTTTGCCCTTATGGTATATGTCTCGCTTGATGCTATTTTCGCTGATGCTTACCTTGAAGACTGCATCGCAAATGTAATTGGTTGTAGCGGTGTCGCTGGCATCAATATCTACATACTCGTTCAGGGATAGCTGCGTTTTTGAAATCTTCCTCTTGGAGAAAATATCTGTATCGAAAGCATTGTAGATGGTTTTCTTTACGTTTCCTATGTGCAATCGGTTGTTGTATGTTATAGTACACTTGCCGCCAAAAGTATCTCGCTTGAAGTCTTCCAAGGATATACTTTCTTCTGTCTGAATCACTCGTTTGAGCGGTACGTCTGTGCCTAATTTTTCCTTGTTGATGCTGGTACTAAGATAGAAGTTTTTGTTTTCAAAGGACTGGTAAACATCTTCTTCTGACAGATATTGGAAGGCATCACAATTAACTCCTGATGCCATTTTGCTATTCCAAAGAAAACAATTATTTCGTGAAACACCTCTAGTTCTTTTTTCTGTATCAATAAAAGATTCAGGCTGTGACAGATAAACATCTACACCAATAATAAGGTCTTCCAAACCTTCGGGTATATCCATGCTTACGTTGATGGTGTGGGTGTGAAGGCTTGTGCTTGTGCCTACGGATTTCTTTTCCTGATACCAGATGAACTTATTGAACGAAATTTCGGGCGCAAGGATGAATGGATTTGATATGTTTATGTGTGAAACTCCATCATATAACTTGATAGCCAATACTCCAAAAACCGTATATTTGAAGTATTCCTTGCCTTTTTCGTTTAGTCGTTTGTTGATAAGTGAATCGAGTGCGTTGAATATGATAGATGCGCCTTTGAAAGAAGTATCTACGTTATTATTAAATTGTCTGTTTGTCTCAAAAGCATTGTCCCAATCATCACCAAGGTTGGTTGATACATCACATTTTTCAGACTTAACATTGGTGATAGTTGCACTATAGCTAAGTGAAGAAAGGTCGAAACTTGTGTAGTTGCTACCTTTCCAATAGGCGTACATTGTCTTCTCGTCACCAATGAAACATAAGATATTGCCTACTGCTGTTACGGCATTGACGTGGAATCCGTTGAGGTTGATGGTGTTCTTGGTTCCGTCTCCACTTTTCTCCATCCAGTACCAAGTATCATCTGATTTACGGATGATGTAGTGGGAGTGAATCGCTTCATCGTGTGTTACCTTATGCACCAGTTCAATGGTATCTCCTGCATCCAGCGTGATGTTCGGCTCAGCTACTACTGGCTGGTGGATAGGGTGGAGTGCCCCATCCTCATTGATGAGGTTGAGGCAGGTTGCCAACTCACCATCCTGACAATTATAGTCGGATGGTGAGTGTGTCAAGCCTTGAAATATTACATCTTGTCTTGTTGCCATGTGCTTAAATTTGAGTTTGGTCGCATGATTTCGTAATAAGGTTCTCCTTTTTGTGACTTGCGTGGGATGCAAGTAAGGCGAATCATTCTGTTAAGAGGAAGGTTGTACTCATCAAGGATGGCGGTGATGGAAGGGTAGTCACTTCTGAAACCTACCTTCTTATACTTCTGATTGAATTGAAGCTGAGCGAAGGCGGTGTTTACTTTGCGAAGTTCTTCCCAGTCCTCACGCATGCAGAATCCGTATGTTCCTCTTTCGGACAACCTGAACACGAAGATAGAGGTGTCTAAACGTTCCTTGCGCATGATGTGGTCATAGATGCCCTTGGAGAGTGTGACCGAGTTGGCTCTTCCATCAAGCACCACAAAATCGTTGCGGTGTCTGAAACCATTGACTTTATCTATTAAATACTTGAATTTCATTTTGCAAATATACTATGAATTTATGAAATGCTTACTTTATCCGTTGATGATTCACGTCTTTTTCTGTTGACCGCTTGCATCAGGCGGACGGTTCTCTTGGCATTCTCGCTACGGAGACAACCGCAAGAGCGTGTGAATCCTGAGAGCAGGGCGGAACTGAGGATTTTCTTTCCTCTGCCACAATCGCACTTGCATATCCAGTAGACTCCGTTTCTTGCTCCCTTTTCGGCAGGGGCACGGCGGCAGACAACCAGTCTGCCAAACCTTTGCCCAGTGAGGTCTTTAATCTTTGCCATGTTACTTCTCTGCCAGTTTCTTCGCCTCTTCTACTGATACTGGCTTTCCGCTGAGAGGAATGCGGAAGTCGAACTTAGAACGGAAACCATAATAGCCTACGAAATCGAAGCTCTGTTTCATACGCTCGTCTGTGGTGATGTACTTCTTGTAAGCCTTCACCTCCTTCTCAGAGCGGTAGATGGTAGAGTTGACGAAGTAGGAACTGGTTCCCTTGTTAGCGATAACTGCAATAAAGAACTGCTTGCCAAGGATTTTTTCCTTGATTCGCTGAATGATTGAGATTTTCTTTGTATTCATATATAAAATTTGATTAATTATTAAGAAGAATGCAGATAGGCTGCACTCTTTTTACTATTCGATTCCACAAGATACGATACCATCTTCTTTGTTGATACCTCGGAAGTGTTCGCATCGCTGGCAAGCAAGGCTACCAACATATAGTATTTCGTTGGTGTACTTGCCGTATATGCCGAATGGGCAGGGAGTGGTGTACTCGAAGTGCCCACCAACAAATTCATTGACGTTAAATTTTGGATATTTCATTATTTAATTGTTTGTTTGTATTCTTTGTTTTTTCGTCTGCCATATCATCGCCAAGAACATCTTTGATTTTCTTTTCGATGTACTCATCAGAAGCGAGTTCTTTTATAAGGGCATCAATATCTGGTAATTCTGCATCAACTCCGTCCTCTTGATTTATAGAGGAGGCATAGTCCTTTAGTGCTTTCACCCAAGGGCTATTAGCCATATCTGCCAATGAATCCTTTTTGCTTTCATAGGCTTTCTTCAACTCTCCGTTATCACGGAAATATCTGAGCACTTCTGTCAATGCTGCAATAAAGTTCTTGTCTAGCATTGGGTTGCTCTTTGCCTCTTCCAGTTTAAGCATCAGGAAGAGTAATGATGAATGTAAATCTGTTTTATACATAACTATTCTTCGTTACATAAAGTTTCTACTACCTTTGTTCTTGTGGTTTTTGTTGCAGGGTCATATTCGTCATGAAAAGCCTTTGCCACACCTTTTTTATTGGTAAAATAAACCACTCTGCCACCATCATAGAAACGATATACGGTTATACCATCCACAACAAATAGCTTCTCTACCTTAATTTCATTAATAGAGTCTGATGTTGGAACATTAATTCCTTTATTCTCATTGCAAGAAACGAGCAGGAATATAACCGATACAAATAATAATATAATCTTCTTCATACGCTAATCCTTTTTCCAATATTTACAAATTAAATAACCGATAATACTACCCATAAAAGCTATATATAGAATAGCTAGGGTAAGAATAACATAAAATTCAACCATAACTATAATTCTTTAAAATACGACTTTTTTTTTATTCCAAACTTCCTTTGGTGAATAATGCCACATGACGTATATAGCAACAATCCCCAAGGCAATCAAGAAAGCTGTCTCTATATCAAATCCTCCTATCGGGCGTATTATATGATATGAGCCATCACTTCCATAAGATATATAACTATCACTCATAAGCTATTATTATTTAAGTTCAACAGGCTCATCACTCCAAGATAATTCTCTTCCGATGAGCTTCTTGATGCTTCCTAAAGGAAGGTAACAGCAACCGGTATTTGCGTACCTCTGCCCATATAAATATACGACAGAGCAAATCCATAATGTATTACTTTCATTTCTGCAAGGTTTTTCTGCAAAAATATGTTCACAGCCACCTTTATCTACTGCTAACCACGACATAACTAATACTATATTTTTTTAATTAATAAATTACTTTCCTTACTAAATGGCTTATAACCATTATTCAGATACCATTCGAAAACAAAACTCTCGGATTCATCTTTATTAAATTCCAACCCGATTATTTTCACTCCATTTAACTTAGCTTGTTGTTCGGCAAGTTGTAACAGACGTTTTGCAACGCCACATCTTCTATGAGTATCATCAACAAAGAGTGCATATATTAAAGCATCAGCTTTGCCGAAAATATCACTAACATATAATGGAATGGATATTTGAACAGAACCAAGATTTTCTTCATCAGTTATTAAAATTCTGATTTCGTCCTTCCATGTCTGCTTTTGTATCATAATCAATCCTCTAACTCTTTAAGTGCATCCTGCAAATTGACAATCGCTTTTTCAAGTTCTTTCAGTCTGTCTTCTATTACCTCTGTCTTTTCATCAAAGATAGCAGAACATGCATATACAGAAGCAACTTGCATTTTAGCATACTGTATTTTCTTGATAGCTTTTTCTTTACTCATTGCTTATCCTCCTTTACCTTTTTAAGATAAAATTCTCTCCAATCTTCAAAAGTCCAATCTCTTGTGTTATGAGTAAGATTGAAAACTTCCGTATCTTTCTCTAACTGGAATAACAGCCAAGCATAATCTTCATATCGTTGTCTTAGCAATCTTTTGCGACACAATCTTACATGCTTGTATAACTTATAATCAGCGGTTGCAGCATCAAAGATTATTTTTCCTGCTATTGCTAACAAATAAGCAGATATAACACCTAATGCAATCCAACCTAATATTGTAATTACTAAGTCCATATTCTCTTCTTTTTACCCTCTCCATGTTGCCAAGGAGAGGGCTGTTAGTTACTCTGTTACTTCAATGTACTTAACGGGATTGTTCGGGTCTGCACAACATGCGTGCTGAATACACTCAAACTTACCATCAAACACGCACCCTACACATTCTAAAGTAGGGTCTGGAACTGCCTTAATCATAATCTATCTATTTATATCCTTTGCAGGATGGTTACTAAACTATGTTACAAACAGATGAACTCACCCTTTTTGTTAGGAAGTTGGATATCTTTAATATTCTTTTCGCTTATCAAAGCCCACTTCTCTCTTTCAGAAGGCTGACCATCTTTGTTTATTATATTGAGAATAACTTCTATTTCTCCTAAATAACGATGTGCATTTACCCCGAATCCATTGTCATAAGGTTCTATCTTCCTTACAAGAAGATGTTCGTTACTTTGATTTATCACAATATCACCTTCCTTGAAAGGAAGTGTGCTAATCAACTGTTCAGTCAAATCACTTATATCAAAATGGTTTTTCAGAATGACCTGCTTAATATCAGCGATTTTAGAAAATATTTCTTTCTGCTCTTTTGTTAAGTCCATATTACTACTATATTTTATGCCCGAAGGCTGTTAAACATCAAATCTTTCTGTCTTGATGAGTTATTATCTCACATTCATTTCCTCTAGGATTCCAATAACCGCATTGGTAACATTTTCTTCCGTAGAAAGGGCAATGGTGGTTTACTTGTGTTGCTACACTCATACCTACACCTCCATTTCGTGATTAATGTTCAAGCCGAAAAGAAGGTGCTGGAGTTGATGAACATAAAAGCAACCATAAATATTTTTGTTCTCAAGAAAGATTTGAAAATATCTGTATTTTAGCATATCATGCTCATCCTTAAACATTTCGATAAAGAAACCAATGAGTTCTACCTTATCTCCAACATAAGGTTTAAAGGCAAAAGAATATTGCCCACCATTTCGTTTCCACCCATTCTTCTCTAAAATCTCTGGAGTGAGAGGAATCTGACGAATAGCATTATTACTAATAGAGTATGTTGTACTACTATCGTTTAACATGACTACCTTAAGAAAGCCACCACTCAATGAAGATATTACTTTGAATATTTTATCTTTAGCAAATTGAAGTGCTGACTTCTTTACCATTACCAAATCTCCTGAAATATATTCTAACTTATCCATACGCTTTACTTTTTACACTAAGTTCTTTCTAGCCCAAGCTTCAGACTTTGGCTTAGTCTTGAACTTTTTATCTACTTCATGCCAAACTCCATAAGGAGCGGTCTTATACTCGATAAGAAAAAGACCTTTCTCAATCTTTACGATTCTGTATTCATATACTTCCATACGCTTATATTTCTAAATTGCTATCTAATTGCAAGCCATAAAGAATATGCTGGAGTTCATCTACTCCTTTTATCATAACAGTATCGTCTTTTCCGTTGAAAGATACTCCGCAAATTCCCAAGAAATTATTATATCGCAAAGTGAAAGGGTATTCTTGGTGTTTATACCACCTATGCCCAATACATTCTCCTTCAGAGCGATAACATGTCCATCCATTCTTTTTAAGAAACTCTTCCCAAATATGAACATGCATAATATCATTTTGACAAATTTTGCCCAAGCTTTGCCCATCAATAACTTTCAAGTCGTAAGAATAATCAATATTGAACGGATAGACGCTACAGACAACACAAATAAATCCGTGACTATAAACTATATCGCCCACCATATAACGAGGTGGTTCTCTGAATTCTTTCTGTGCCATACGCTTTACTCCTTAACTTCTTTAAAAATTACATTCTTGTGGTCTGAACGTTTCAATTTTTCACAGTTGAACTTACCATCCACATCATTGTTTCCGTATGGGGCATTACACGTATACCCATCGACATCGGTGAAAAAACAACCATGACAATCTTCATGTTCAACTGCTTCAAGAGTAATGGTTATTTTTTCTCCAACTTTAATCTCTTTCATATTAATTTCCTCCTAATTCAATATATTTCTTCTATTCCAAACATATTGCTGTCCTCCTAATATAAGCATCCGTGAAGGTACGGACGAGATTCGTTATACTGCATTTTCAACTTGATGTGCTCAACTAGGTCTATGCCTTCTATGTGGGCTAGGGCGAAGACCTGAACCAGAATATCCTGCAATCGCAAGGTGTTCATCCATGCTGGCGAGCAGGAGAATGGGAAATAGGTCATGCGAGTGATGATGAGGTACATGGCATCAGGAAGGGAGTAGGTTCCGTGCTCGAACTCTACCTTGTGATACTCCTCTGTCTTTTTGAGTTCAATATCATTCATCAGGCAGATTATCTTCTGAGAGTTATAGAATCCCAAAAGCGACATGATGCGGATGGCGATGTCTGCAAACTCAGATTGTACGGTTCCTTCCAAGGATTCCTCGTAGGCTTGCTCCTCAGATACTCCCAGCCATTTGTTGTAGTCTTCAATGCTTCCGTTGCGGCTGTGGCGTTGGGCTTGGATGGTCTCGCTCATTTCTGTGATGATGAGCATTAACTCTTGGTTGATGTCCAAATCGGGCTTTAACAAGCCTTTGGCTTTGGCATTTTCGTATGCCTTGGTCATAAACTGCTTTAGCAGTTGTTGTGTGAGTGGTGTTTGTTCCATATTGTTCTTGATTTATAATTTTCTGATAGTGTTTCAATCCACATAGCTAAGCTATGACTTGATAGTGAATGCCATATCGTTGAGGGTGCGGCACCAGTTTATTTTGCCTTCTGCGCATAACTCGTTGATGGCTTGATAAGGCTGATGGAATCCTCGGTTGATGATTTCGGCTGTGAGGACGTGTGGCGGCACGATGTGGGCTGCTTCACGCTCTGCCTGAATCTCAGCTATGATGGCTAGGATTTTTTCTTTCTCTGTCTTCATGAGGTGAAGGTAAGAATGAGACGTGGGTGACTAAAGACTGATACATAAGAATTTCCTTATTTCCGTTTATGTCCATGCAGCACCATTTTCCATCTATCATGGTTCCGATGATAGGCTTGTCTTTGTACCACATGATAAGGGTCTTGCCTTCAAAGAGAAGGAGGTTGGCTTTGCTTATGCGCTTGCCTACCTTGATATATCCGAAAATATTCATAAGCTAGAAGAGGGATAGCTGACCAGTCTTGTCATGGTAGTGATTCCCTGAGGGGAATATCAGTTCCTCGAACATGGCGGTCAGGCAGTTGGTTACTATTGAGTTTCCTGCGAGGGCATAGAGTTTGCTCTTGCTGATGATGAGTTGACCAGTCTTCTCCTTGCTCAGGAGTTTGTCTATGTCAGCTTCGTGAACTCCCATCAGTCGGAAACAATCTCTTGGAGTGTACTTCCTGATTTGGATGGAGTATTTCTTTCCGTTGGGAGCGGTATGAATGATTTCTTTACTCATGATTGTTACGAATGTCATTGATGATGAATCTATTGTGGTTAGCATGGTAGGGGCGAAGCCTTGATATACTTGCTGATTATATAAGTCTAAGACTTGCCCCCCCCATATCAGGCTTCACCTTCCCCGATAGGAGCAGGGATTTCATTCTCTTTCCTCCTGTTATCATATCTCTTTGACTATTAAGAATAGTGGGATGCAATTACCTCCGTGACCCATGGCTGAATTGAGTGTAGGAGAGATTCCCTTGGTGGAATAGACTCTGGTCTGCTGCTCTATTCTGCCTTTTGTTTGGAGGTTTGCTAGCTTTATAATTTTGTCGCACATTATAATTTCTTGATTATTAATACCCCCCCCCTTAGGGAAATGGTCAACACCAAGTAGATTGGCTACGCTGATTCCTGCACCAAATGATGATGTGATGGTTGGCGAGCAGCCATCAGCAGTTTTCGGTATTGAAATCTTCGGGGTAGAGTTTTTCGATTGATTCATTGATGTCTGCTTTACAGAGATACTTTTCTAGGAGTGGCTGGGACATGAAATATTCAGGAGATACATCGTCTTCCAAGATGTCCTCAACCGTAGTCTCTAACTTGATAGGTGAAGGGAAGTGATACTCTGGGTTCGGCTCGTCTTCTGTGCGTAGGATGGATATTACGAAGATACGCTCACGATTCTGAGGGATTCCGTAATCTTTGGCATTAAGAACTTTGTAGAAGGAGGTGTAACCGAAGGAGTCGAGGTCTTTCAGATATTGGAAGAAGTACTTCCTCATTGACTTTGAGAGAAGACCTTTCACGTTTTCGAGCATCACGTACTTGGGTTTCTTCACGGCTAGCATTCTCTTCTCCTGAAAGATAAGGGATGAACGTGTGCCGCTGCCTTCCTCGCCACCTTGTCTGAGTCCTGCATTGGAAAAGTCTTGGCAAGGAGAAGACCAACTGATGAAATCGAAGTCAGGAACCTCATTCCAATCTATCCTTGTCACGTCTCCGAAGTTTGGTATGTCTCTTCCGTGCAGGAGTCCGTAGGCTTGGATGGCGGAAGGTTCTATCTCGGAGTAGCCCACTACCTTAAAGTCGAACTCAGGATGCTTATCTTTGAGGTACTTGAAGGTTAGGCTTTGACTGCCATATCCTGCAAAAGCCTCAAAGACTCGGAGAGGATGCTGCTTGTTGTACTTGCTGATTTGTATCATTGTGGTAAATGGTTTCGTAGATGTTACGGATTCCATTGGATGCCCAAGCGTTCCAAGGTTCCATTGGCTTGATATATCTCCAACTGCTTTCTACAGAAGCTCTGAGGGTTCTTTTCGAGAACTTCAATCATACCATATATTCGCTGACGGAAAGCGTGGTTCTTGTCTTCCTCTGTTATCTGCTGCTCTACCTTTGTCTTGGCGATGAGTTGGCTGATTTCAGAAGGGTTCTCATTGACGGCTGCTGGCGGTGGTGTGGCTCCGATGAGTTCGTCTTCCCATCCTCGCTGGTTGAGGAAAGTTTGGAAGTTCTTTCTGTACTGCTTGTCGGGTTGGGAGATTACATAGAGAGGAATATACTCTATAGCTGCCTTGCGGTCTTTCAGGCTCATGGAGTTCCATTTCTTTTCGAGTTTGGCTTTGCAGCCAACCTTCTTTTCGTAAAGGTTCCATGCTCGCTCAAAGGTATATTCGTCTTTGACTTCCTTGGGAGGAGCGGTCACCTTATAGCCTTTGGCTTCTAAGAATTTTATAAAAGCATTGGTTAGTTCTTCTTCATTCTTAGCTGTTTGCATATCAAAAGCACTTGCTACAAATGCAACATTTGAAGATTGAATTATATCATTCATAGTTCTCCATTTAAATAATTGTCGATTGCTTGGATAAATTCATCTAAAGAACGAATGATGATGTACTTGCCACCATGTCGTTCTACTTCGTGTTGGAATACCTTCTGTTCGGGTTCCTGCTGTCCTTTTGGTGTCTTGTTTTCTATGCAGAGGAAACCGTACTGAGAGGTGCGCTTCAGGAGCAACATATCAGATACTCCTGCCTTCATGCCTTCTTCTTTCAGCCATGCGGCTTGTCGGGAAGTTCGCTTGCCACCATTAGGAACGGCAAAGAAGACTCCTTCAAGGTCAGGATATACCCCACGGATATACCTGACCTCTGCGGCTTGCAAGTTGTGCTCATCGTAGGATGAACGCTTGCGTATCTTCTTGCCTTCCTGCTCTAGCTTTGCCTTTATTTCAGCGTAGCTTGCCATTACCAATCGGTTGAGAAAAGGTCGTTGAGAGATTCTTCACCCATCAGGCGGATGGCTTCATTGGCAAGGTCTGCGTTCTTGAAGTAAACGATTCCTTGACTTGCCGTATAGTTAAATGACACACCATAAAGTGTATCCTTGAAAATATACCACTTTTTACTACCGTCTTTGAAGTTAGCTTTCCAATCACCATTGAGATACTTGGCGATGTTCTGCAACTTAATGAAAGCGACTACACGTTTTGCCTGAGCGATGCTAGTGCAGTTGTTTAAGTCGTTACAGTTATATTCATCTGAATATAGATAGTTGATTTTCTTGTTACCAAGCCAGTAGGTTTTCTTGTTATAGAACAACTCCTTGCAAATATCATCATAAGTGATAGGCTTGCCTTCCTTATCATCAGGAGTCTTCTTCTCGTCTCCTTCAATCTTCTTGCGAATCATCGGCTTGCCATCCTCGCCGATGAAGACTTGAAGGTTGTCGGGAATAGGAAGTTCTACGGCTGTACCATCCGTTGGGATAGTGCATTTGGTGAGACTCGCCTTTCCGTTATTGATGTTGGTAACGTCCTGATTGCTGATGCCTTCTGCGTGAATATCAGGAGTCTCCTCGGAAATCTCTGCTATCTTCTTGGCAATCATTCCAGCACCCTTACCAAGAATTGCTCCAAGAAGCATCTGGGCGAATGGATTTAACTCTGAATTGTTGTTGCGCTGGCGGCTATTGCGTCTGTTATTGCGCTTGTCGTTTCTACGTGCCATACTAACTATAATTTTGTAAAATGTTATTAAACTCGTCTTCTGTAATACCATTAGCCATGAGAATGGTTAGGATGGTATCAAGACATCTACTATATACTTCATTGAAGGCTGGCTCATCCATCTTGGCGAAGGAGATAGACTTGGCTCTTTCTAGGAACTTCTGTCCGTTGAGGTCGTATAGCGGTTCGCTGAATCCTGATGTTATCAGAAGCTGCTCACGGAAGGTGTCTATAGAGCGGAGATTGATGCGCTGCTGCTCGGTGAGACTATCCCATGCCGCTCTGATAAGGGCGAAGAACTTGCGATGGAACTTTACGTTGCGTGGTCGGACGATATTCGCCTTGACGATGGAACCAACCTTTATCTTTTTCATTTCCTCGTAATCATCATCCGTGTAGGGGCGAAGACCAGTGGAGGTTCTTACCAGATGGATTTCCATACCTTATGCTATTATTGGTTTGGGGCAGGGAAGGGAAGTCCCTGCTGTTGACCACCTGTATATTGAGCGTTCTGCTGAATAGGTTGACCGCTTGCGTTAACCTGAGGGGGAAAAGCCTGCATCTGCTGCTGGATAGGTGCTGGCTGCGGTGGATAGTTGGTTGCTTGCTGCTGAGGAACCTGACCTATCTGACTCTGCATCGTCTGTCCCTGCTGCTGGGCATTTGGTCGTTCTACCTTCCAGCAGTCCAACTGATTGAACCAGCGTCCGTCTCTTGACTGATGTGCCTTCAATCCGATGTTGGCGGTGATGATTTCGCCTACTTGGATGCCGAACTGCTGAATCTTGTCAGAACCGTAAACTTGGATAACGGCTCTTGAAGGGTACTGCTGATTCAGTTCCTCAATAACGTACTCTACGGAACTCCATTGGGTTCCGTTTTGGGAAGTTCCCATTTGAACTTGCCCTGCTGCAATAATCTTGCCTGTAAACTTTACATTCATATCTATACTTAATTAAGTTTGATTCTTATTGACGGCTTGGTGGTCGTTTCTTTCAGATAGTACTCGTAGTGCTCTGGCTCCGTGTCCTTGAACAGCTTCGTGTCGAAGGTCTTCTTGGTGCTGGCAGCTACATAAGAGTAGGAACCGATATTGGTCTTGATGGATTTCTGCTTATTGGCTTCCATCATCTTCATCATCTGCTCCTTCAAATCATCCTGCTTAATCTTCAGGGCATCCATACGAGCGGTTATCAATCTGTACTCCTGCTCCAGTTCCGAGAACTGCTCAGGAACCTCCACCTTATATTGGTAGTCGGCATCCTCAGCGAGATAAGCGTTGATTAACTCGTCTATCTGCTCATCTGATACCCTTGGGAGTGGCTGGAACTTGCTCTGTCCGTTCTTGAACCACATGCAGACAATCTCCTTCACCTTCAAGTCGGGGTTCTGCTCCTCGAACCATTTGGCATAGATGGATAGCTGGAGAGATACATTGTCGTAGTGGAGGGTGGAGGTGGTCTTGTAATCTACCAGATAGATGTTTCCTTCCTTGTCGGCAAAGATTCCATCAATGGCAGATGCGAAGTTCTCGCCATCTGTAACTAGATACTCGGATGCCACATAGTGTAAGTCGAATGCGACTAACATGCTATGGAAGGCTAGAAGCTCTTCCGTAGGGTTCGGGTATTGTTTGAGGTCTGCATCAAAGATGGAACAGAAGGTTTCAAACGTGTTGTGGATAAGACCTCCTCGCTCTGCTGCCTTCATCAATACCGATTCAGGAATGTTCTTGTAGGTGTCGGGGAATGCTTTTTTGATGAGCGTTCCCGTGACTCCTTTAAGTTCCTTCTTGCCGATGAAGTACTGGTGTGTCTCTTCTATGAATGTGACTCTTGGTACATTCAGGCTGATTTTCTTTGTTGTTTCTGTCATTGTATTATTGGATTCCTAATTCTTTCTTTTTAGCTGATACTGCTTGCATGAACTGAGGGCTGGCGGTGAGCGGCTGATAATGCTGTACTACCCATATCAGATTGTCTTTGGTGACACATCTACTCAGATAAGCCAATCCTTCGTTCAGGTCGTTCGGGTGATACTGGGGTGTTGCTGGCTGCTGGGCGGCTTGTGAAGGCTGGGTGGCTGACTGCTGAGTCTGGGCTTGCTGTGCTGCCTGATGCTGCCCATCGTTGGTGGTATCAGAATCAGCATTATCATCAATGGCAAAGAGACCGTTGAGGGCATACTTTCGGGCGTAGGAGGATGATGCTCCAGTAATCTGACTGCCATCCATACCTTTCTTGGATTCCTCTTCTCTAGCCCAACCAGTGGTTGTTTCACACTCGCCCTTCTCGTTCTTGATGGTGGCGGTTGACTTCACATAGATGCGGTTGCCTATCAAAACTACATCATCGGTGATGGTGAGCGTACATTTCTGCTTGGCGAGTAAAGGCTTGACAGCTTCTAAGATGTCTTCTGCCTTGCGATACTTGTAGCCACCGAATTTGTTGAACTGACTCTTCGGGGCTTTCAGTTCCGACTGAATTGCGATAAGTTCTTTCATATCTTATATGTATTTAAGTTGTTATTGATACTTCCATTCATAGTGGCTGCATCTGTAGCCACCATTCAGGTTCTTCTTCGGGTTGTCACAGATGGTCGAGAAGATACAATCGTGACAACTGTTTGCTTTATATCTCATATTGTATGGTTTAATGTTCAAATTAAAAACCCCACGGTTCTCACGAATGGTGGGGCGAGTGTTTTATTTATGTCTAATCATTAACCTGAGCGGTCGCTACCGCATCTCAAATGTAATCTGTATGGTATATAATATATCAATTTATGTGATTTCTATCCAAAAAGGAGGGGCAGTAAAATGAATATTATTAAAACTGCCACCTCCGTGGAGCGACATCTATACAATCTTGCCGGATGCTGAATCGCTCCTTGGTTCCCTTCTGCATTTATGGAGGCTTAGGACTCCCAGCACTAGTAATCGCACACATTTTGATATATCTAAATTTTAACAAGAACCTATTTACAAATGTGAAGAAAGAAAGTCAACGTGCTGGCTGCATTAAAACCGATTTGTAGTTGTGCGCTTCTACCTTTCTGCTACCTTATCTTTAAGGGTCACGGCATGAGGTCTGCATCTTCACAAGTGAACTCCAAGCGTTCCAAATTCCACCCAGTGGGTGTATGTATTAGCTTGCCACTTCCACGTCTAAGCATCATCTGTGGTTAATGATGCTCCTTTTGGGTACGTGTACCTCTCTAGGAAGGTTTATCCTATCCGATATAAAGCCTTGGAATCGGGCTATATGGGGCGCAAGGTGGGACTCGAACCCACGACCTCGAAGGGGATGAACCTTCATACTCTACCAACTGAGTTACTTGCGCTGGCTAATCAACAATTTAACTAACTTAAAAACATGAGTAAAAAATGACTATATTTACCACTTGTGGAGACTGGGAGTAGCAAACTCCAAAAAACCTCTGCTGTACCGAACGGACTTTCGTCCTAAAAACATGGAAGACAACATAACTTAATTAATTGATTATTAATAATTTAAATTCAACATTTTATATTGAGGTTCAATCTCCATATATCCGATGGCTCTACTCGCTCACTTCCTTGAAGTAGGAGCGGATTTCCAATGCGGTAATAACGAATGTGACAACTGCTGCCACGAACATTACGTCTGCTAACATAATCTTATCTGTTTAATGGGTTACACAATAGGCTGCTGCCTCTGATTCTATCTCTGCCATGCTCTTGCTGCGGTTCTGCATCATCCAGTCTTCCAACTCGCTCTTTTTGAAGTAGAGTCTGTTGATGTTTGGCTTGTAGCAGGGGAGGACGTGGTTCCTTACGTTCATCCTTACTCCTTCTACACTCATGCCAAGGATGAATGCAGCTTCCTTGATGTTGAGCATGGTCTTGGCGGCTATCATCGAATACTGCTCGATGCGGTCTAGCTGCTCCTTTATCTCTGAGTCTATCATATCAGTCGAATTTGATGGTTTGTTGACTGGCACTAGCTGCCTTGGCTGGCTCTGTTCCACCAGTGCCCTTATCGCTGGGAGTGTTCTCCTGCTCTATTAAGGGGAGAATGCCCTTCGCTTTGAGTGATTCATATAGGAAGATTCTTCCTTTCGCTGTCCACTCGGTGTTGTACTTCACGTCGTGCTGACCATCCTTGCGGATGATGTCAACTGCTCGGCTATGTACGTAACCTCCTTTGAGGAACGGAGCAAACAATATCCATTGACCTAGAACCTTATGCTGAATCTTCATTGATTCCAGTTCTTTGTTCATCCTGACTGCGCTCATTCCGTAGTCCTGAGCAATCTGTGTGATGGTCATGGTAGCGTTGCTCTGCAAGATTTTGTCGTAGTAGCTGACCTTTGGCAGCATTTCGGTAATCTTGTTACCCAGTTCCATGTTCTCCTTGCTGATAGTGAGGATGGTTTCTTGCTGCTGCTTGTTCTCTAAAGCTAGCTGCTGTTTCTCTTCCTCGGACTTGACCAGAGATTTGAGAGCTTCGAGATAGTTCTGAGGGACGGATGGCTTGGATTGCTCAATCTGTCTCTTCATAGCGTTGAAGGCTTCGATGTATTTCAGTTTGAACTCCATCGCTTTCTTGCCATTGAATCCCATCGCCAGCAGAGTGAAACCATCTTGGTTCATGATGAATATTGGGTAACTCTGTTTGTTCTGCTCGCTGATGTAGGTCGTTTCCTTAAACATCGGGGTCTCGTCATTTTTAACGATACCCCCCTTGGAGTATCTTCCTTATCGCTTTGAGAACATTATCATGAGGTTTTCCAAAGACCTCAGCAACCAGTTTGCTATTTGTTAGAGGTTGGTTGCTTTCACCTCGGTAAACTATCCCATACATATAACCTCCTTCTTTATTATTAGTAGAAGACGACCTTATCAGTCTTAACTCCTCCGAACTCATTCAAGGCATCCTGCCTGATGCTTTCAGATTGCTTGCTCTGACTCCTAAAACTTAGAGCGTTGTAGATTGTTTCTCTTCGGCAACCATACCGCTCAGCAAGTTTTTTACCCATTTTGGGTGGAATCTTGATAATTTTTATCTTTTTTACTTGCATAACTTAATTTTTTATTGTACTTTTGCTTTTAAATATATAGCAACTTGTTATTAACGAGTGCAAAGGTAGTCATTTCTTGCTAATCTACCAAATGTTTAGCAAGAAATTATTAACCAGTTATGATTAATTAAGTATGGTTTAAAAATGTAAAATGTATGGAAGTAACTATTTATCAGCGAATTATGTTAATTTTAGATGATAAGCAAGTTTCGGTTAATGCTCTATCGAAGTTAGTCGAAATGTCTCAAACTACCCTTAACACGCAGTTGAAGGGTGAACGTGCCTTGTCTGCAAATGTAGTAGCAAAGGTTCTTTCCGTCTTCCCTGACGTATCTGCCGAGTGGGTAATACGTGGTGTCGGTACTATGTATCATAAAGAAGGCGATGGGGAAGAGGTGTCTTATATGGTAGCTGAGGAGCCTAAGCATGAAGTTCTTGGTGATGAGTCTCATCAGGATGATTCTGTATGGAAGGCGAAGTATGAGGAACTGGAGAAACGCTACGACCAGCTATTGTCTATCTTGGGCGGTGGCGTGAGAAAAGCAAATGTAAAATAATTAAAATGTATTGAGTATGTGGTTTCTTCATATGTTAGTTATGTTTGTCTCGCTCATGCTATTTATGGCATGGATGGTAGGCGTGTGTGATTCCCTTCAACATGGTAGGTTTTTCAACTGGTTATGTGAAAAGAAGTGGATGGTAATTCCTGTTGCTCTATTATTGCTGATATTTGTTGCAAGAGTATGGTATGTAGTAGCATTTGATATTCAAGATATAGTTAACTACATCTTTGGGTTATGCGGTTGCAGTCCTATAGATTTTAAGAACCTTGGATGATGGAATATATATTAGGTATCATTGTATTTTTGTCTTTGTCGGCTATAATAGTATGGTCTATCCTTCAAAGTTCTAAGGAGGAAAGCGCAAAGCGTGACAAGGAATTTATTGATAGAATAAGAAAGAGTGCTCTTGAACGCAAGCCTTCTATCTGTATTGAAGTTGATGGGTGCAAGATAATGCTTAAAGAGGATTTCATAAAGCGAGAGTGGTACAAGACCAAAGAAGGTGGAATACCTGTCCGTGGTCAATATGAACCAGCAGCACATTTTCTGAAACGTGTTGACGAATATCGTAAAATGAAGGCTGAGCAGAAAAGACGTTATGATGAGGAGGTGGCACGAAAGAAACAGAGCATCTTAGGTAGATACGAAAAGGCTCCTTTATCAAAGTCTGAGTATGAAGCTGACGAAATATTAAAGAATTACAATGGAGAATTGTAAATTCCAAAGCTAATGTTATTAATTTAAATGTGTGAGATATGAAGAAGATTTTATGTTTTATGATGTTTGTCTTGCTGCTGGTATCATGTAGCAAAGATTCTAGTGAGGAAGTTGGGCTAACTTCAAACTACATAGAGGTTGCTGGAGTTAGACATCAGATTGATAAGTTTGCAATAGAGAACGAAACCGATTTTCGTATAGGCTCCAAGAAGGATGGAACTTATATTTCTTTCGGTTATACTTGGTACAAAGTTCCGATTGGTGAAAAGATATATTTCGTTGAAACAGACGAGTATTTGGATTATTTTGAGTTGGTGGATAACTACAGAAAATGCAACTTAACAGATGGCTCTTCTGATAGTTTTTACTTAATCAAGAAGAATGGTGATAAGTATATCGTTGATATATATATTGGTTCATCTAAATATAAGACTATCGTACATTATGAAGGAAAAATGATATAAAGAAAAGGCATCGGGAATAAATCTCGGTGCCTTTTCTGTTACTTGTCGAAGAACTTATCAATGAGTCCTACGGCTTCATCCTTCTTCTTGTCTATAATCTTAGCGTATATCTCGGTGGTCTGTATCTTGGAGTGACCCATCAGTTTGCTGGTGGTGTATATGTCGGCACCGAGCGTAAGCATCATCGTGGCGAAAGTATGCCTTGAAGTATGGAAGGTTACGTACTTTTTGATTCCTGCTGCCTTCGCCCAGTCTCTAACAACCTGACAGAGTTTTGATTTCTTGGTCAGATGATGGAACACAAATTCATCATCACCTCGCTCTGGTAGCCATTTGATTGCTTCGTATGGCAGTTGGAAGATAATCTTCTTCTGAGTCTTCTGCATCATCTTGCAAAGTCGATAATGGACAGTTCCGCCCTTGTCGGTCTCCTGCTCTATCTCACTCCATTTCAGGCTCCTGATGTCCGAGATACGGAGTCCGCAGAAACAAGCAAACATGAATGCCTTCTTGATAATCTCCTTCTCGCAATCGGTATCAGCCATCTTCTTTACCTCATCAATGGTAAGATACACTCTCTGGGCATCATGCACAGACTTTGGCTTTTCCTCAGCTTCCATATCCTCCATGGGGTTTGAAGATATAATTTTGTCCTTGGCAGCCTTGGCGAGAACAGAACCGAAGTATCTATAGTATGTATGGATGGAGTTCTTGCTGAGCGGTTTCCCTCGGTGAGATTTGGCGGTGTTCAGGTGTTCGATGAATCCTATGCACCATTTCTTATCAATGTCCTTCATGAGCACATTTTCTCCTTTATACTCTCGGATGAAGTTCTTTGAGCATCTGAGGAATGAATCCAGATAGTTCGGGTTGGTCTTCTTCTTGTATGTGATGAACTTGTCTATGTAATCGAACAACTTCATCTTGCCCTTGGTCTTGGTTTCAATCCCTGCCATGCCATTCTTGATGTCTAATATCCTTTGAGCCTTGATAACATTGACAACCGCCATAGTCTCTGCATTCTTTCGCTTGTTAGTCTGCTTATCCTTCCCAGTTTCGGGCAGGAGATACAATTTCAGAAACTCATAGGCTCTCTTTCCGTCCTTGTAGATGTCAAGGTATACGCTTTGATTTCCGTTTGCCAGTTGCTTGTATCTGATAGTGACTGGTTCTTTATTCACGTTTTTTGTTTTCATAAGCTACATTGTTTTGGATTTCGGAGGCAAAGATAAGCATTTATTTTGTTACTTGCAAGAAAAAAGAGAGAAAAGTTAAAGGCGAGTAACAAAATAGTAACAGAAATACTATATATCTATTATGTATCTACTGACACGCGGCACTTTGAAAATGCTGTGATATTTTGGTGTAAGTTGTTGGAATTAAGGCTATTGGATATTAGTAGATATGTAATAGATGTTAGTGGATAAATTTGCAGGAATAATGATGCGGTAAATTCCATATTTATCTATCTTCTAGTTTGTTCTACTTGAGTCTCCTGGTAAGATTTTCTTTAGGAAACACATTTTGTTTGCAAAAATAGCAAAAAAGATTTAAATACTTGTCATTCTTTCGTAATATTTTGCTTTTTTCGCCTATAAATAGGTATTTTTAAGGCGCAAAGCGTCTTTTTCAAGATACTTTGCGCCTAAAA
>ERZ1023886.19-NODE-19-length-75410-cov-58.791427_pt1 | contig 75410 bp, 60 predicted proteins | sample MGYA00380395_ERZ1023886 | MGnify/ENA primary metagenome ERZ1023886 (study PRJEB33179, sample SAMN07449002) | human gut metagenome | biome: Human-gut; feature: Human associated habitat; material: Faeces | host: Homo sapiens | place: India: Bhopal | collected... | reverse complement strand
CCAACTACACAAGCTTCAACTCTACCTATTCTATCCAGTTCTCTATCCGTTACATCTTCAACTAATGGATAAGGTTCTTAAGGAAGAATAGATAAGATTCAAGTCTGAATAGATAGATTTGAGTCAGAATAGATAAGCCATAAAATATCGGATGCACTTCTCTAGTAATAGGGGAGTGCATCTTTTTTTTGTCTGTGTGTTCGGCAGTTATAGTCAGCTGTTTATATCCCAAAACACCCATTTCGGGGTCTTTTTCCAATCTTAATCGAATTTTCTTCCTCTAAAAACTTGTTATTTCAAAAATTTTGTTTAAATTTGCAGCTAAGAAGTATAAAAAGGATTAAGTAAGTCTTCTGGGAAGATGAAATCCTGTTATTATTAACCAATTTATCTGAAATTCTATGCAGAAAAGATTGCATTTATTAGTGGTTTTGCTAGCCTTTGTTGTCTCTACGGCAATGGCGCAGATTACCACATCAGGCATCAGCGGTAAGGTAACATCCGACAATGAGAGTGTCATCGGTGCTACCGTTACTGCCATTCACCAGCCTTCAGGTACGGTGTATCGTGCCGTGACGAATATCGATGGCCGTTACACCATCCAGGGTATGCGTCCGGGTGGACCTTACAAGGTTGAAGTATCTTACATCGGATACAAGGACAAGAGTGTCAATAATGTAAACCTGAGTTTGGGTGAAACTACCAACCTCACCTTCTCCTTGAAGGAGGATGCGCATCAGCTCCAGGAAGTGGTGGTAGCTGGCAAGGCGGGTCTCGCTGCTTCTCGTACAGGTGCTGCCACCAGTATGAATGCCGAGCAGATCAACAATATGCCTAGTATCACCCACGGTATTGCCGATGTGGCTCGCTTGAACCCTCAGCTCACGGTTACCAATTCGGGTAACATGTCGTTTGCCGGTACCAACAACCGATACAACAACTTCATGATTGATGGTGCGGCTAACAACGACGTGTTCGGTCTGGCTTCCAGCGGTAATAACGGCGGTCAGGCGGGTGCTCAGCCTGTATCTATGGAGACCATCGAGCAGATTCAGGTATCTGTAGCTCCTTTCGATGTGCGACAGAGCGGTTTCACCGGTGGTGCCATCAATGCCATCACCAAGAGCGGTACCAACAAGTTCCACGGTTCTGCCTATTACTATGGCTACAACCAGGACCTCATCGGTACCAAGTATCCTTATCTTGATGGAACGGGTTATGCGCCTAAGTATCAGAAGCAGACTCAGTACAACATGGGTGTCACCCTGGGTGGACCTATCATCAAGAACAAACTCTTCTTCTTCGCCAACTACGAGCGTACCAACAAGGAATATCCTAACCTCTATGGCGTGGATTCAGGCAACTCGAAGGTGAATACCGAGCAGGCGAAGGACATCATGAATATGTTGCAGAAGATGGCTGAGAAGCAGGGCGTAGCATTCAATGACTACTTCAGCAACCAGGATATCTACACCAAGAGCGATAAGGCGGGCTTGAAACTCGACTGGAACATCAACGAGTTCAACAAATTTGCCATCCGCTGGAGTCTGGTCAAGGCAGAGCAGTTGAGTGGCGGCGGCAGTGCTTCCAGCCTGAACACTTATGCCTACAGCTATCCTTTCAAGAGCAATACCAACTCTTTCATCGCTGAGCTTCAGAGCCGTATCTCTCCAAACGTGAGCAATGAGGCCCGTGTCAGCTTCGTAAGAGTACGCGATAGCCGTGATATCAAGGCCAACCTCCCTATGATTTCCATCACAGGTGTGGGCAGCGGTACGGTGAACATCGGTACAGAGCGTAACTCTCAGGCTAACTACCTGAACCAGGATATTTGGACCATTGAGGACAACCTGACATGGCTCCGTGGCAACCATACCTTCATCTTCGGTACCCACAACGAGTTTTACCATTTCAAGAACATGTTCATCTCTGATAAGTTCGGTTCTTATACCTTCAAGGGATACGACAACTTCAAGGCTTATTATGATGACTATATGAATGATAAGCTGGATCCTAACAAGGCTTACATGAACCAGTATCGATATGGACAGGCTAACACAAGTGTAACCGGCGACCCTAACTGGGCTTCTGAGTTCTCATCTGGCCAGTTCGGTTTCTATGCGCAGGATAAGTGGAATGCCAGCAACAATTTCACTCTTACCTATGGTCTCCGTCTGGATATTCCTGTGTTCTTTGATACTCCGATGGAGAATGCCGAGTTCAACGCCTTGTCTGAGAAGATGGGTTGGGGGATGAAGACCAACGATAAGCTCAAGTTCTCTCCAATGCTCTCTCCTCGTGTGGGATTCCGTTGGGACATCAACAACGACCGTAAGTTCATCCTCCGTGGTGGTGCAGGTGTCTTCACCGGTCGCATCCCATTCGTTTGGGTAAGCAACAACTTCTCGGGAACAGGTCTGCAGCTTTCTTCATACGATAGCAACAACTCTTCTACCAAGGGCTTGGAGCTCATCCTCGACCCAAGTAAGCAGAATGCCAATGCCGATAAGATGAAGGTGAGCGCCGGTAACCAGGATGTTGCCGTTTGCGGAAAGAACTTTAAGTTTGCTCAGAACCTCCGTCTTAACCTCGGTTTCGACTTTGAACTGTTGGGCATCGACTGGACCGCTGAGGCCATCTACTCAAAGACATTGAATGATATTCTCTATAAGAACCTGGCTCAGGAGCAGAGTGGTGAAACCTTCTCTCAGAAGTATGGTTACGAGTGGGACAACCGTCCGCTCTATCAGAGTGTAGTGAAGGGTACTCCTATCGCAGGTGTCTATGCCCTGGGCAATACATCGAAGGGTCATACCATCAACCTCTCTCTGAAGGCAGAGAAGCATTTCGACTTCGGTCTCGACCTGATGGCAAGTTACACCTGGACCCGCTCTCGCAGTGCTGCCAATGGCGGTTCTTCTGTGGCTAAGAGTTCATGGACTTACCAGTATACTCATCGCGACTGCAACGACTTGGAGGTGGGTAACTCAGCCTACAACGTGCCTCACCGCATCCAGGCATCTGCTTACTACCACATCGACTATGGTCGTCAGAAGCAGTGGAAGACAACCCTGGGCGTCATCTACCAGGCTAAGAGCGGTTCACCTTACACCTATTATTATTATGGTGATGTGAACGAGGATGGTTCCAAGGGTAATGACCTGTTCTTCATCCCAACCGATGCACAGATTGACAAGATGCGTTTCGAGGAAACTAAGTATAACAACAATACCTTCACCAAGCGCATGTTTGGCGATAACCATGGCGACAAGCTCACCGAGGAGATGCAGCGTGAGATGTTGAAGAAGTGGATTGCAGAGGATTCTTACCTCAGCAAGCACCGTGGCGAGTACTACGAGCGTTATGCAGATAACCTGCCATTCGAGCATCATTTCGATGTTCACTTCGGTCAGAAGTACAGCTTCAAGGTAGCTGGTCAGATTAACTCCATCGAGTTGACTTTCGATATCCTCAACGTGGGCAACCTGCTGAACAAGGATTGGGGTCATACCTATGGTGATGGCTTCGGCACCTACTATTCTCCTGTTAACTATCAGGGTGGTGGTGTTTACCAGTTTACCGGTGCTTATGCTTACAAGAGCTATAGCGATTACTACAGCCGCTGGCGTGGTCAGATTGGTTTGAAGTATACTTTCTAAAAAAGCATATTTCATTTTGAAGTAAAAACAGATAAGATAATCAAGTAAAATAAAAGTCCCTGGAGATGTTTCCATTCTCCAGGGACTTTTATCTTGTTTCTTTTCATCTATGTCTATCTATATTCAAAGCTAAAAATATCTATCCTCAAAGCTAAAAATATCTATCCTTAAGGCAAAAAATATTTTCCCTTAAGGCTAAATATATTTCTCCTTAAGGCTAAATATATTTTCCCTTAAGGCTAATTATATTTCCTCTTCAGGCTATATAAATCTATCCTTTATGAGGAATCAGCTTTCCTTTAGATGAACAAATCCTTCTTAGGCATGCCCGGCATGTATTTCTGTCTTAGTTTTTCAAAGAAAGCCATGCTGTCGTTTGAGAAACCGTGACCCTTCCAGGTGGATGTGTTCGTGATGAGAATCCAGCACTGACCGTCGGGATACTTCAGAACCAGAGCCGATGTGCCGGCCAGTGAACCCGTACGAATCCATGGGCGATTGCTCTTAGGCGTGTAGTTCCAGCCGATGGAATACTGATGGTCGGGCTGCTCGGTGGTCATAAACTGGATGCTCTTTTTGCTCAGGATATCCTTCACATGAGGCATTCCGTCGATGCTGGCTATGAAACGGCTCAGCTCGGCAGCCGAACCACACCAGGCTCCTGCACCCGACAGGCGAGGAAGGTCGGTGTCACCATAGCATTTCTCCACCAGTCGTCCACTGTTGTTGTATTCATACACAGGGATGCTGCCCTGGTGCATGTAGTACTTCGTCTCGTTGGGGCGGCGGTCCTTTAAGTAAGTGCCGGCAATGTGCATGTCGTAGCATCCGGCAGGCTGGAGCACATACTTCTGCATGAAGTTCTCGTATTTCATGCCACTCTTCTTCTCAATCACCATCGAAAGAATCATGTAGCCCAGGTTGCTGTAGCATTTGCCCTGACCCGGCGTATAACCCAGATGGCGCTTCAGCAGAATCCTGAGCAGCGTCTTGTGGTCGGGAGGAGTAGTGAGGCGGTTTTGCATCATGATGTATCGGGTGGAGGATACCGGGTCGCCGGCGTAGTTGTTGAAACCCGCCTGATGGCGAAGCAGCTGCTCCACGGTGATGTCGTAGTATCGCTGGTCCTTGATGCCATTGTTATAGGTGGTATCGTTGAGGATTCCCTTCGGTCCGAACACCTTCTCGTTCAGCTTCAGTTTCTTCATCTCCTGTAGTTTCATGATGCCCACAGCCGTGATGAGCTTCGATACCGAGGCAAATCGCATCAGCATGTTTGGTTCCATTTTGATGCCCTTTTCCTTGTCAGCCCAGCCGAATCCGCGGGCGTAGAGCAGGGAGTCGTTGCGGGTGATGACGAGCTGGGCACCGTTTATTTCCCATCGTTTCAGGTATCTCTCTACCACGGAGTCAATCTCGTGGTATTCCTTTCCCTCGGTCAGTGCGTTCGAGATGGAGTCGTTGATGTGCGCCTTGGGCAGGGTATCCGCTTTTGCCTTCTCGTCTGCTGATGAGCAGCGGGATACGCAGCTGTGCGTAGTCCATCCTATGATAGCGGTGAACGTAATCAGTATGATAGCGATGCGTTTCTTTCTTAATCTTCTTGCCATTGTTTTCTTTAAAATATAGGTTTATGCCATGACGAGCTTCAGCTCCTGGGTGAGTTTGGCGATGGCTGGGTTCTCCTTCATCAGGTTGTCCAGCAATTCCCGTTTCGAGAGAATCTTGGTCACCTCGTTGGCTTCTGCCAGTCGATAGTCGATGGTTACAGATTGGTTGCCCAGTCCTATCTTGAAGGTTTGCAGTATTCTTCCCTTGATGCTCTGAATGTCGTTGAGCAGCAGCTGGTTGTCTACCACCACTTCTATGTTCGGGTATTGGGTAATCTTCGGAACCACCGCTTTCATGCGGTTGGCAAGACCAATGAAATCCTTCACGTTCTGCATTCTCAGACACATGCCTATCCATTGTCCTTCCACCTGTTCCTGGGTAAATTCGATATCCGTAGCCGTATCTGTATGGGCAGCCTGGGCGTTCGGGTCGTCCTTCAACTGGTCGATAGGATTATACGTGCGTCGGCTAGCCTCTTCCGTTTTCTTCAGGTTGGCAAAACTCATGCCTATGCCGCTCAGTTTCACCTGGCTTATCTTCTTCTTCGCAGGAGCTGCTTTTGTAGCTGCTTTTGGCGCAGCAGTAGCCGCAGCGACAGTCGCAGCTTCTCCCTCTGGGGATGAGGCTGTGCTTCCGCTCTCTTGCCCGGCACCTGCACCCTGAGCAGCAGGCTTAAGCTGGGCAATGATTTTCTGAAACAGGGATTTTAGTCTATGGGGCGTACGCCCCGCACTAGGCACGTCCTGGTCTTCCGGTTGTGTAATCTGTCCTATCTGTATCAGGGTAAGCTCTACCAGCAGGCGCTTGTTCGAACTCTGGCGATAGTGCACATCGCATTCGTTCATCAGTTTCAGTGCCTTATATAAGAAAGGTGTAGGCGCCTTCTTGGCCTGTTCGGCATACTTTGCCTTCTGCTCGTCGCTAACTTCCAGCAGGGGCAGGGTCTGAGGGTCTTTTGCCATCATCACGTTTCTCACGTGCTTGGCGAGTCCCTGAATCATGTTGCCGCCGTCGAATCCCTTGTTCAGGATGCCGTCGAGCACCACCATCATCTGGCTTATCTTGTTCTCTATGGCGAGGTCTACCAGCTTGAAGTAGTTGTCGCTGTCGAGCACGTTCAGGTCTTCTATCACCTTCTGATAGGTAATGTCGCCCTGGCAGAAGCTTGCCGCCTGGTCGAAGATGGAGAGGGCATCGCGCATACCGCCGTCTGCTTTCTCGGCGATGACAGCGAGTGCCTGATCCTCGTATTTCACGCCTTCCTTCTCAGCCACCATCTTCAGGTGGGCGATGGTGTTGGCCACGGTCATGCGCTCGAAGTCGTAAATCTGGCATCGGCTCAGGATGGTAGGCAGAATCTTGTGCTTCTCGGTGGTGGCGAGGATGAAGATTACGTGCGATGGCGGCTCCTCCAGCGTCTTGAGGAAGGCGTTGAAGGCAGCGGCACTCAGCATGTGTACCTCGTCGATGATGAACACCTTGTATTTACCCACCTGAGGCGGGATGCGGGTCTGCTCCATCAGGGTCTTGATCTGGTCAACGCCATTGTTGCTGGCGGCGTCCAGCTCAAAGATGTTGTACGAACGCTGTTCGTTGAAAGCCTTGCAGCTCTCGCACTCGTTGCATGCCTCGCCGTCTTCGCGGGGATGCTCGCAGTTGATTGCCTTGGCAAAGATGCGGGCACAAGTGGTCTTGCCCACGCCTCGAGGACCGCAGAAGAGGTAGGCGTGCGCCAGCTTGCCGCTCTTCACCGCGTTCTTCAGAGTGGTGGTCAATGCACTCTGTCCAACAACCGAATCGAAGGTCATCGGACGGTATTTTCTTGCAGAAACGATGTATTCTTCCATTACTTTTTGCTTGAAACTTTGTTGTCTTGCATTATTTTTTCTTAATTGTGATGCAAAGATAACAAAAAAATATTATCTTTGCAAACAAATTCAGACAAATAAAGTCAAATTATAGAAATTAATGAGTCAGAAACTAAGTATTGTATGGAACTATCTCGCTCACTATAAGTATCTTATGGTCATTATAGCGGGTGTTTTGATTGTGGGCGTTGTTGATGATAACAGCATCCGCCAGCACATCAAGTATCAGTTGCAGATTGCAACTTTGCGTGAAGAGATCGAAAAATATCGCGATCAGTATGAAAAAGACTCCCGTCAGCTCAAGGAGATGCGCCAGGGACCCGATGTCTTTGGCAAGATTGCCCGTGAGCGTTACTTCATGAAGTCGGACGATGAAGACATCTTCGTGCTGAGCACCGATCTGCCGGATGAGGTGGTGCCGCCGGATGATGCTGACGAACCGCAGACTGAGAGTGTTGAGTAATATTGTTAAACCCTATTTATATCATAACGATGAAACAGTTAAGTAAGATACAGAGTGCTATTTTTCTGCTTGGCGGCGTACTGATGGTTGTCGGTGCGGGCTGCTTTGCATTTGGCTTTATTTATCCTAATATGTTGCTTTACACCTGCTGGATGTTCCTGTTGGGCACCGTGCTTTTCTCCCTGGTGCAGGCGATGCAGTTCTACGAGGGCAATTCGCAGGTTATCCACCGACTGAAGCGCATGCAGTATATTGCCGATATTTTCTTCGTGCTGTCGGGCATCTCGATGGTAGATACGGTGTACGCCTTCTTCCGCCATTGGTTTGCCAATCAGGAGACTTACATCACGTATTTCTACAACAAGTGGGTGGTGTTCCTGCTCATAGCAGCATTGCTCGAACTCTACACCACGCATCGCATTTCGCATGAGCTAAAATGCAAATAAAACATAAATACATGTAATATTCAATTAAATTGCTTGAATTTATTTCGCTACTTCAATAATTGATTGTACTTTTGTTCACTGAATTGTGAATTACAAAGCTTATGAATAAGATATTTTACGCACTGATCACCTTAATGGCGCTTACATCATGCGCCGCCAGTTACGATATCTCAGGTACTTCCAACGTAAGCACCTTAGATGGTCGTATGCTGTATCTTCAAATCTTGAAAGACAATGAATTTAAGAAAATTGATTCATGTGATGTAGTCCATGGGCAGTTCCACTTCCAGGGAAGTGTGGATTCTGCCAAGATGGCCAACATCTTCATGGATGATGAACCCGTGCTGCCACTCGTTCTGGAGAGCGGATGCATCACGGTGAAGCTTGATGATACCCAGCAGGTGGTGAGTGGCACGCCGCTCAACGACAAGCTCTTCGGCTTCTTCAAGAAATACCAGCAGTTGCAGAATCAGCAGCGTGAGTTGGTTCATAAGCACGACCAGGCTATCATGAACGGTAGCGATATGCAGGTGGTTACGGCGAAACTCAACGAGGAGGCGATGCGACTCTCTGACCAGGAGGATAAGCTGATCACATCCTTCGTCACCGATAATTTCGATAACGTGCTGGGTCCGGGCGTCTTCTTTCTCGTCACCATGGGCAATCAGTATCCGATGCTTTCACCATGGATTGAGGACATCATGAGCAAGGCCACCGACCATTTCAAGAACGATGCCTACGTGAAGGATTACTATCAGAAGGCGCAGGAAAACCAGGCCATCATGAATGGTACGCATGAATCTACAGGCGGCGTGACTCCGGAAATGGAGCAGATGGCGGCGCCACAGGGCGACCCTAGTGCGGCAACTGCACCAGCATCAACTCCAACTCCTAATGATTTAGCAAAGCCAACGATTCCGGCTGCAAAATAAAAGATAACATTATATTATGTCTAAAGTATTAATTCAAAACGGAACTATAGTCAACGAGGGTCGCTCCTTCAAGGGCGATCTTCTTGTTGATGGTGAAGTTATTTCAGAGATATATGAAGGCATGGCACCCCGTGGCATCTACGACGAAGTAGTGGATGCTTCGGGGTGTTTTGTTTTGCCTGGAGTGATAGATGACCATGTCCACTTCCGTGAACCGGGATTAACCCGCAAGGCGGACATCGAGAGCGAGAGCCGTGCGGCTGCCTATGGTGGCGTCACCTCTTATTTCGAGATGCCGAACACGGTGCCGCAGACTACCACCCTTGAGGCGTGGCAGGAGAAGCGAAAGCTGGGTGCACAGAAGAGTCATGTAAACTACAGTTTCTTCTATGGAGCCACCAACGACAATGTGGATTCCTTTGCCCAGCTCGATGTGCATCATGTTCCGGGCATCAAGCTCTTCATGGGCTCCAGCACCGGCAATATGCTGGTAGATAAGATGGAGTCGCTGCAGCGCGTGTTCAGCACAGCCCAGCAGCTCAATCTGCCTGTGATGACCCATTGCGAGGATACCGGAATCATCAACCGCAATATGACGGAGGCAAAGGCGAAGTATGGCGAAGACCCTGCCGTGGAGCACCATCCCGAGATTCGCAGCGTGGAGGCATGCTACGAGAGCAGCAAACTGGCGGTAGAACTCGCCAAGCAGTTTGGTACCCGCCTTCACATCGCCCACGTTACCACCGCCAAGGAACTGGAACTCTTTGATAATCAGGAAGAGAATCTTCAGAAAGAGAATCTTCAGAACACAGATTCTGTGAATCTTCCTCAGATAACCGGCGAAGCCGTGATAGCCCATCTTGTCTTCTCCGATGCCGATTACGCTACGAAGAAGGCACTCATCAAGTGCAATCCTGCCATCAAGACGCTTGCCGACCGCGATGCCCTTCGCCGTGCCCTGAACGACGGGCGCATAGCCACCATCGGCACCGACCATGCCCCACATGAGTTGAAGGATAAGCAGGGCGGATGTGCCAAGGCAGCATCAGGCATGCCGATGGTTCAGTTCTCCCTCGTTTCCATGCTCCAACTGGTGGACGAAGGCGTGCTCACCATCGAAAGAATGGTTGAGTTGATGGCACATCAGCCAGCCCAGCTCTTCCAGGTAAGCCAGCGAGGATTCCTTCGCAAGGGATACCAGGCAGATATCGTCATCGTCAGACCGCAGTCGCCATGGAAGGTGACCAAGGAGGTGATTCAGAGCAAGTGCCAGTGGAGCCCGATGGAGGGACACGAATATCAGTGGCAGGTGGAGCAGACCTTCTGCAACGGCCACCTTATATATAATAAGGGAGCCTTTGATGCCGACTATCGTGGAGAGGAATTGAATTTCAGAAGTTAATGAATAAGACTTATAGCATATCAGAATTGACTCCGTTCATCAACTGGCTCTATTTCTATCATGCCTGGGGACTGAGCGGAAAGCCAAGGGAAGACAAGGAGAAGATGAAGCAAGAGGCATTGCAGATGCTTGCCTCCTGGGAGGAGAAATACCATACCCATGCCATCTTCCGGCTCTTTGAAGTCTGCAGCGAAGGGGATGATTTGATCTTCTTCCTATCCGAAAAAAAACTCCGATTCCCGATGCTCCGCCAGCAGCATCCTTCGGCACCAGGCGAACCCAATCTCTGCCTTGCCGACTTCATCCGTCCTCTTTCCCAGGGCATCAGAGACCAGGCAGGAGTGTTCTGCACTTCGGTGGATGGAACCATCATCGATGAATATCGCCATGACGACTATCTCAACATGATGGCACAAACCCTGTCCGACCGACTCGCAGAGGCTACGGCAGAGAAACTCCACGAAGAGGTGAGAAAAGATAGAGCGTATTGGGGCTATGCACCCGATGAAAACCTCACCGTCGAGCAGCAGCATCGCGAGGAATACCAGGGCATCCGGCCAGCCATCGGCTATCCGTCGCTGCCCGATACCAGTGCCAATTTCCTCATCGACCAGCTCATCGACATGAAGCAGGCAGGCATCCGACTCACCGAAACGGGAATGATGACGCCTCATGCCAGTGTCTCGGGATTCATGTTCGCACATCCCAAGTCACGCTACTTTGAATTGGGAAAGATAGGCGATGACCAGCTTCGCGATTACGCCCGCCGCCGTGGCGTGCCCGTAGAATTGATGAGAAGGTTTTTGGCAGTTTATAGTTTATAATTTATAGTTTATAGCTGGGCATATTAAACGATAATACGATAAGATATAATAATATAATCATAATGATATGATAGCAAGAATTCTAATTCCCATCGTGCTGTTCTCTGTATTGCCTTATCTCTGGATAGACAGGCAGTATCTGCACGTGCGCAAGGGATGGAGAAAGATTTTATATTGGCTGCCTGTGGCCATCGTGATAGGATACAGTTCCTATCTGGCACTGGAAGCCGACTTCATGCCCGACGACCCGATGCTCATCGACATCTGGTTCGGAATGATGGCGGTGCTTGCCGTGCCGCAGTTTGTCTTCGCCCTCTGCAGCTTCGTGGGCTGGGAGTGCATGCGCCTTTCACGCCGATTCAAGCACCACCGCAAGGCGCCAAGCCGTCATGCTTCACGCAACTGGGGCAAACTGGTGGGTGGCGTGCTTGCCGTCGTGGCATTCTTCAGCTTCATCTATGGCTTCACCAAGGGCATCAGGCAGTTTGAGGTCAAGCATATCACCGTCTATGTTCCAGATCTGCCGAAGGAGTTTGATGGCTACCGCATCGTACATTTCAGCGATATCCACCTGGGTTCCTTCTACGGATGGCGACACGACCTGCCGCAGCGCGACATCGACAGCATCAACGCCCAGCATGCCGATCTCATCTGCTTTACGGGCGATATTCAGAATGTAAAGCCTTCTGAATTAACGCCTTATCAAGAACTTCTCAGTTCGCTGAATGCCAAGGATGGCGTGGTGAGCGTGTTGGGAAACCACGATTACACCTATTATATGCACATTGATGACAACGACCTGCTTGCCAAGAAGGAGATGGAGCACAGGGTGCAGAACTTCGAGCGATCCTGCGGATGGCGACTGCTGATGAATGAGCACATCGTGCTGCATCGGGGCAAGGATTCCATCTATGTGGCTGGCACGGAAAACTACGACAAGCCTAAGCGCACGCAGGTGGCGCAGGCACTCTATGGCATCAAGCCGGGACAGTTTGTGCTGATGCTCCAGCACATCCCAACGCAGTGGGAGGAGATGCTGCCGTCTACCATCAACGAGATGCACGGCTCCCGAGACTCCGTGCTCGTGGCTCCGCAGTTCACCCTTAGCGGTCACACCCATGCCGGACAGGTTTCCGTGCTCGGTCTCCGTCCGACCATGTTTGCATCGTTCGATTACGGACTCTACGAACGTGAGGGCTGCCAGCTCTATACCACAGCCGGACTTGGCGGCACCGTGCCTATCCGCATCGGAGCCACCCCGGAAATCGCAGTTATAACTTTAAAGAGAAAATAAACAAGATGAAGTACATATATAGATTATACCAATTAGTCATTTGCTTGCCCATCCTCATTGTGGCAAGCATCCTTACCAGCCTGGTAACGGTAGTAGGCTGTATGCTGGGCAATGGCCACTTCTGGGGATATTACCCGGGCAAGTTGTGGTCACAGTTGTGGATCAGAATCCTCTTCCTCCCCGTCAAGGTAGAGGGTAGGGAGCACCTGAAGAAAGGCCAGAGCTACGTGTTCGTGGCGAATCATCAGGGCGCCTTCGACATCTTCCTCATCTATGGCTTCCTGGGCCGTAACTTCAAGTGGATGATGAAGAAAGGCATCCGCAACATCCCGCTCGTGGGTCTCGCCTGCGTCTATGCCCACCACATCTTCGTGGACAAGAGCGGTCCTTCCAAGATCCGTGCCTCTTACGACAAGGCGCGCGAGGTGTTGAAGGAAGGCATGTCGCTCGTGGTGTTCCCTGAGGGTGCCCGCACCTTCACCGGCCACATGGGCGTGTTCCGCCGTGGAGCCTTCATGCTTGCCGACGAGTTGCAGTTGCCGGTTTGTCCGCTCACCATCAACGGCAGTTTCGATGTCAAGCCACGCATGAAGGACATCTACTGGGTGTTCTGGCATCCTATCAAGCTCACTATCCACGAGCCAATCCTGCCGATAGGCAAGGGACCGGAGAACATCAAGAACCAGATGACCAAGAGCTACGACGCCATCATGCAGGGACTTGATAAGGAATATCAGGGCTTTGTTGAAAATCCCGACCAATAAATTCGCTTATTTCAGATAAAAGTTGTACTTTTGCACTTGTAACTATAAAACAAAAGAATATGAGTGATAGCATTGTAATCATTCCTACATACAACGAGAAGGAAAACATCGAGAAAATCATCCGTGCCGTCTTCGGCCTGGAGAAGGAATTCGACATCCTTGTCATCGACGACGGAAGTCCGGATGGCACGGCTGCCATCGTCAAGAAACTCATTGCCGGCGAGTTTGCCCATCGCCTCCACATCCTGGAGCGTAAGGGCAAGCTGGGTCTCGGTACCGCCTACATCAAGGGCTTCAAGTGGTCATTGGAGCATGGCTACGACTTCATCTTCGAGATGGATGCCGACTTCAGTCACGACCCTAACGACCTGCCACGCCTCTACGCCGCCACCCACGACGAGGGTTACGATGTAGCCGTAGGTTCCCGCTATGTATCGGGCGTCAACGTGGTCAACTGGCCTATCGGTCGCGTGCTGATGAGCTATTTCGCTTCCAAGTACGTGCGTTTCGTCACGGGCTTCCAGGTACACGATACCACAGCCGGATTCGTGTGCTACCGTCGCAAGGTGCTGGAAACCATCGATTTGGATGCCATCCGCTTCAAGGGCTACGGTTTCCAGATAGAGATGAAGTACACCTCTTATAAGATTGGTTTCAAGATCAAGGAAGTGCCGGTTATCTTCGTGAATCGCCGCGAGGGAACCAGCAAGATGAGTGGCGGTATCTTTGGCGAAGCATTCTTCGGAGTGATGAGATTGCGACTCGATGGCTGGTTCAGGAAATACCCAAAAATAAGTTAGGGATAAGAAGTGACATTACAGGATATAGCAAAACTTTACGGGCGTTCGCCCCAGGCGAATGCCCTCGTTGATTTACTGAAGAAGAAGTCGGTGCATTCACTTTTTCTCCAGGGATTGGTGTGCTCTTCAGCCTCCATGTTTTTCGGTTCGATGAAGGCGAGGTTGAAGCGGTCGGTGCTTTTCGTGCTCGATGATGCCGACGAGGCGGGATATTTCTATCACGACCTCACGCAGATGCTGGGGCAGGAGAGCGTCTTCTTCTTCCCCTCCAGCTATCGCCGTGCCGTGAAGTATGGCCAGCGCGATGCCGCCAACGAGATACTCCGAACCGAAGTGCTTGCCCGATTGTCGGCAGGCAACCCCATTTTTATCGTTTCTTATCCCGATGCCCTTGCCGAACTCGTGGTGTCTAAACAGCATCTGGATGAGAAGATTCTGAAACTTTCTGTCGGTCAGCAGATTCCACAGGTAGATGTGGTGCATCAGTTGCGCGATTTCAAGCTCCAGGAAGTGGACTATGTCTACGAGCCTGGCCAGTTTGCCGTGCGTGGAAGCATCATCGATGTCTATTCCTACAGTTGTGAATTTCCGTTCCGCATCGATTTCTTCGGAGATGAAATCGATACCATCCGCACCTTCAACATCGAAGACCAGCTCTCCAAGGACAAGCGCGAGAGCATCGAGGTGGTGCCGGAACTCGCCACCGGGCAGACCGTGAAGCAGTGCTTCCTCCAATTCCTCGAACCTTCTGCGCTCGTGGTGATGAAGGATTACACCTATCTGCACGACTGCATCGAGAAAATCTACAACGACGGATTCTCCACCCAGAGTCTCACCGAGCAGTTGGAAGGAGTCACCGAGATGGAGGCAGAACGCATCCGCCAGGAGATGAAGAAGGAACTCAACCTGGTGAGTGCCAGCGACTTCCAGCATACCCTGTGCGAACACGTGCGCGTGGAATTTGGCAAGATGGCAGAGGGCGTGCTCGCCCGCAAGCAGGATCAGCTTGCCGAGGCCAAGGGCCACTCCAATGCCGTGATCAGTTTCGACATGGCACCGCAGCCGCTCTTCCACAAAAACTTCCAGCTCCTGGCACAGACCCTGGAGGATTACCAGCTCAAGGGCTACACCTTATATATATTGGCCGACAGCCAGAAGCAGCAGCAGCGACTCAAGGACATCTTCGCCAGCGAGGAACTGGAGAAATATCAGATACAGTTCAAGCCCGTTGACAAGACCATCCACGAGGGATTCGTTGACCACGAGAAGAAGGCATGCTTCTTCACCGACCATCAGATTTTCGACCGTTTCCACAAGTACAACCTGCGTTCCGACTCTGCCCGTGCGGGCAAGATGGCACTCACCATGAAGGAGTTGCAGGAGATGGCACCGGGCGATTTCATCGTACATGTGGATTTCGGCATCGGAAGATTTGGCGGACTGGTACGTGTGCCTACGGGCGACAGTTACCAGGAGATGATCCGCATCTTCTACGCCAACCACGACATCGTAGACGTCTCCATCCACTCGCTGTATAAAATCAGCAAGTATCGCCGTGGAGATACCGGCGAACCGCCACGCCTCTCCATCCTGGGTTCGGGCGCCTGGGATAAGCTGAAAAACAAGGCCAAGAAGCGCATCAAGGATATAGCCCGCGACCTTATCAAGCTCTATGCCAAGCGTCGCAAGGAGAAGGGATTCGCCTACAGTCCAGACAGTTATCTGCAACACGAGCTGGAGGCATCGTTCCTCTACGAGGATACCCCCGACCAGAGCAAGGCCACAGCTGATGTGAAGAAGGATATGGAGAGCAAGCGTCCGATGGACCGACTGGTGTGTGGCGACGTGGGCTTCGGCAAGACCGAGGTGGCCATCCGTGCAGCCTTCAAGGCAGCGTGCGACGGCAAGCAGGTGGCAGTGCTCGTGCCTACCACGGTGCTCGCCTACCAGCACTACCAAACCTTCATGCATCGTCTGGAGCAGTTGCCCGTCACCGTGGATTATCTGAGCCGTGCCCGTTCAGCCAAGGACACCCGACAGATTCTTCAGCGTCTGGAAGAAGGCAAGATAGATATCCTCATCGGAACCCACAAGCTCATTTCCAAAACCGTGCATTGGCACGACCTGGGCCTGCTCATCATCGACGAGGAGCAGAAGTTCGGCGTTTCCACCAAGGAGAAGCTGCGCCAGCTGAAGGTGAACGTGGATACCCTCACCATGAGTGCCACGCCTATCCCGCGCACCCTGCAGTTTTCGCTGATGGGCGCCCGCGACATGAGTATCATGCGCACCCCGCCGCCCAACCGCTTTCCTATTCATACAGAGGTGGTTACCTTCAATGCGGAAACCATATCCGATGCCATCAACTTCGAGATGAGCCGCAACGGCCAGGTGTATTTCGTGTGCGACAGGATAGCCAAGCTCCCCGAACTGAAGATGCTGATAGAGAAGAAGGTGCCCGATTGCCGCGTAGCCATCGGACATGGACAGATGAAGCCCGAGGAACTGGAAAAGATCATCATGGGATTCATCAACTACGACTTCGACGTGCTGCTCTCCACCACCATCGTGGAGAACGGAATCGACATCTCCAATGCCAACACCATCATCGTGATGGATGCCCACCACTTCGGACTGAGCGACCTGCACCAGATGCGAGGCAGAGTGGGGCGTAGCAACAAGAAGGCATTCTGCTATCTGATAGCTCCGCCTAAGGCTGCACTCACCTTCGATGCACGCCGCCGACTGGAAGCCCTGGAAACCTTCAGCGACCTGGGCAGCGGTTTCAACCTCGCCATGCAAGACCTGGATATCCGTGGTGCCGGCAACCTGCTGGGTTCCGAACAGAGCGGATTCATGGAAGACCTGGGTTACGAAACCTACCAGAAGATTCTCTCGCAGGCAGTAACCGAACTGAAGAACGAGGAGTTCAGCGACCTCTATCAGGAGGAGATGAAAGAGGGCGAGCAGCTTACGGGCGATGACTTCGTAGACGATTGCGCCGTAGACAGCGACCTGGAGATGTATTTCCCTGATTCCTATGTTCCCGGCAGTGCCGAGCGAATGCTGCTCTATCGTGAACTCGACCATCTGGATAGGGATGAGGAAGTGGAGGCATTCCGCCAGCGCATGATCGACCGCTTCGGTCCGATACCTCAGGAAGGCGATGAGCTGATTCATGTGGTAGGTCTTCGCCGTGTGGGCAAGCTGCTGGGTTGCGAGAAGATTCTGCTCAAGGGTGGAGCCATGCAGCTGCAGTTTGTGAGCAATGTGGATAGTCCGTTCTATCGCAGTAAAATGTTCTCGCGGGTGATAGCCTATGCCACCAGTCATATTCAGGATTGTGCCCTGAAGGAGAAGAACAACAAGCGTATCCTCCGCATCAGTCATGTAAAGAGCGTGGAGCAGGCAAGGAGTCTGCTGGATATGATATCCGGGATTCAGGTGGATGAATAAGTGCCATCAGGTTTTCTCATCATAAAACCAGGTGGACTAAAGATAGCTTTTAGTTGGATATATATAAAAATAGCAATGGTTTCGATACTCTTATCGAAACCATTGCTTGTTTATTTGTATAAGTAAAAGATGATGATTTAGCGTTTCCCAACGCCGTTTGTTTTAACTGATGCAAAGATACGAAGTTTTCTGTAAATGATGGGGTAAATTTTGTTGTTTATAGGAGTAAAAATTGTTTTATTTGTAGTTTTTGAACTAAAATAGCCCTGATTTGGACAATTTTCCCCTATTGTTCACCCCTTTGGAGTACTTTCTAAAATATTTTATAAATAAAATCAGCATTTCTTTTGCCTATATCGAAAATTCTTTGTATCTTTGCGCCCAAGTTCTGACAGATTGAAAGGGAATCTTTCGTAAATCCGTGCAATCTGTAAACGAATGTAGGTAGAATTGTAGAAATAATCAAATAATAACAATCATGAGACAGAAAAAGTTTATCCTTCAGGAGCAGGAACTTCCTACTCAGTGGTACAACATTCAAGCTGACATGCCTAACAAGCCATTGCCACCTTTGAATCCACAGACCCATAAGCCGCTCACAGCCGACGACTTGTCACACATCTTTAATAAAGAGTGCTCCAAGCAGGAGCTCGATACAGAGCATGCATGGATCGACATCCCAGAGGATGTGCTCGAAAAGTATACCTACTACCGTTCAACACCGCTGGTTCGTGCTTACGGACTGGAAGCGGCTCTGGGTACCAGCGCACACATCTACTTCAAGAACGAGAGTGCTACCCCATTAGGTTCACATAAAATCAACTCGGCCCTGCCTCAGTGCTACTATTGCAAGCAGGAGGGTGATACCAACGTTACCACCGAGACCGGTGCCGGACAGTGGGGCTGTGCCCTTTCTTATGCAGCCAAGCTCTACGGTTTGGAGGCAGCCGTTTACCAGGTGAAGATTACCATGCAGCAGAAGCCATACCGCTCCAGCATCATGCGCACCTTCGGAGCCACCGTCGAGGGTTCTCCATCCATGAGTACCCGTGCGGGCAAGAACATCATCACCCGCGACCCACACCATCCAGGTTCACTGGGTACTGCCATTTCCGAGGCAGTGGAGCTGGCTACCACCACTCCTGGCTGTAAGTACACCCTGGGTTCCGTTCTGAACCATGTGGCTTTGCACCAGACCATCATCGGACTGGAGGCAGAGAAGCAGATGGCGATGGCGGGCGAATATCCTGATAAGGTGATTGCCTGCTTCGGTGGCGGAAGTAACTTTGGCGGATTGGCTTTCCCATTCATGCGTCATAACCTGAGTGGCAAGAAGCACACCGAGTTTATCGCTGCCGAACCGGAGAGCTGTCCTAAGCTGACACGTGGTAAGTTTGAGTATGATTTCGGAGATGAAGCGGGATATACCCCATTGCTGCCTATGTTTACCCTGGGTCATGACTTCAAGCCAGCCAACATCCATGCCGGCGGTTTGCGCTATCATGGTGCGGGCATGATCATTTCGCAGCTTATCAAGGATGGCTATATGCATGGTGTTGATATCCCCCAGATTGAGGCGTTCGAGGCAGGTATGCTTTTCTCTCGTGCCGAGGGCATCATTCCGGCTCCAGAGAGTTGTCATGCCATCGCAGCTACCATCCACGAGGCGAAGAAGGCGACGGAGGAGGGAACCGCTCCGGTTCTCCTGTTCTGTCTCTCAGGTCATGGCTTGATTGATATGCCATCCTACGAGAGCTATCTCAATGGAGATTTGCAGAATTACAAGGTTAGTGACGAGGAGATTGAGAAATATCTCAAGAATGTTCCTCAGGTAGATTAAATTCAGGTAGATTAAAAAGTAAAAGCCAGGCTGCTCACGCAGGCTGGCTTTTTTATTTTTCAAGCTAATTTTATTAGCAATAAAATTGAACTAACAATCTTTTTGACTTAACAATCTAAAATACTTTTATGCATTCAGCCACTCTTCGATGGCCTTGGCAATTACGTCGAAACTGGTTGTTGGCTCGAAGCGGGCTACAACCTGACCCTTCTTGTTGACCAGGAACTTGGTGAAGTTCCACTTAATGTCAGCACTCTCCTTATAGTTAGGGTCTTCTTCAGAGAGCATCTTGTCGAGCACAGGGTAGAGCGGATGGCTCTCGTCCCATCCAGCGAAGCCTTTGCATTCCTTGAGGAACTTGAAGAGGGGAGCAGCGTCTTCGCCATTCACCTTAATCTTCTTGTAGCGCTGGAACTCCGTGCCGTATGTAAGCTTGCAGAACTGATGAATGCTTTCGTCAGTACCTGGCGCCTGCTGTCCAAACTGGTTGCAAGGGAAGTCGAGAATCTCGAAACCCTGCTGGTGGTATGTCTCATAGAGCTTTTCCAACTCCTCATACTGAGGGGTGAAGCCACACTTGGTAGCTGTGTTAACGATGAGCAGCACCTCGTTGGCGTACTCTTTCAGGGAAACATCCTTTCCCTTTCTGTCCTTAACGGAGAATTCGTAAACGGTTCTCATTTCTTATTTATATATTCTAATTTTATGTTACTTCTTAAAGCCCATTTGCAGGGCAGTTTTAAAAACTAACTGCAAAGGTAATACTTTTCTTTCAGAAATCATCATACATTGGTATAAAATTTCTAAAAAAAATAGAAACAAAAAAGGCTCCGGCAATTTCACAATCCCCGGAGCCCTTCCCTTCCCCTAGAAAAAAAGAACGTTAGGGGAAGTTACGATTAATCTATCATTTAACTTTTCTAAGAACTTGATGCAAAGGTACAAACTTTTTTTGAATAATGTATCATTTACAACTAAAATTTTCCTAAAATTGTAGTTAAAAAGCCTTAATTACCCTTTTTGTATGCACTTTAGACCCTTTTCAGGTCCTTTTATACCCTTTTTCTGCATTTCTAAGCCCCAATTCAATCCGTTTAAACCCTGTTTACGACCACATAAACAATATATAGATAAGGCACGGATTACACGGATTACACGGATTGAGGGCGCTCATGTAAGTTAAGCGATTGTCTTCTCATAAAAAATCCGTGTAATCCGTGTAATCCGTGCCTTAAAACTCCAAAGTACAGACTTCCTTATCCGTTATCTGGTACGTTCACGATATTCCGTAGGAACGATGCCAGTTTCCCTCTTGAACACCTTGGAGAAGTACTTCGGATCGCTGAAGCCCACGGCGAATGCCACAGACGAGAGCGACTCGTCGGTATTCTTCAGCAGCTCGCAGGCTCTCATGATTCTCACATGCCTTACGAAATCGATAGGCGTCATGCCCAACTGCTGCTTGATCTTGAGGTAGAGCACGCTTCGGCTCATGCCCATCGCATCAGCGATGTTGTCAATCTTCAGGTCTGGCGTGTCAATGTGCTCTGTCACGTACTTCAGAATCCTTGCCGTCGTAGCGTCGTTAATCTGACTTGCCATGAAGGCAAAGTCGCTCTGTTCGCGCTTCAGCCTTGCCTCCTCCTCCTCCTTCTCACGTTCCTTCTCCGTGATTTCTCTGGTTATCTGGCTCAGCGTCTTTGGTTCATCGGCAGAAGAAGCAATCATGCCATCGTTTTGATCATCGTTCTGACCATCGTTCTGATCATCGTTCAAACCATTGTTCAAACCATTGCTCATGGTCTGACCTATCAGATTGCCCGTATGCTCCAGTTTCTGGATTATTTCCTTCTGCAGGTTGTGGCGCTGCTTGAGCACGGCACTGATTCTACCCAGCAGGTATTCTGTAGAGAATGGCTTGGTCATGTAGGCATCCACACCCATCTCGAATCCCTTCAGTCGGTCCTGCACGCTCGCCTTTGCCGAGAGGATGATGATAGGAATCTGCGAGAGTTCGTGATCCTGCTTGATTTCGCTAACCATGGTGATGCCGTCCATCACCGGCATGGTTACGTCGGTGATGATGAAGTCTGGCAGTTCGGTGCGCGTCATCAGCAGTCCCGCCTTTCCGTTTTCGGCAAGCAGCACGTTGTAGTGTTCAGAGAGGATGGTGTAGAGGTACTTGCGCAGGTCGTGGTTGTCTTCCACCACCAATACGGTGTGCTCCTTGCGCTGCTCCTCCCTTGCCATCTTTTCCTCATCGGTCATGTTCTCTTCCAGTTCCTTCTCAGCCTTTTCGGCTTCTGCCAGGAATCTTGCCACGTTCTCGTCGTTGATCTGTCCCGCAATCTCGTCCTCTTCATTCTCGGTAGAGTCCATGTAGCTTACGCCGCCGGTGTTCACCAGGGTGTCGCCGCTTGTCAGACTTCCGTCCTTGTTCATCAGGGTAGAGTTGTCGTATCTCAGAATCTTGTTGAGCATGTCGAGCATCTCGTACGAATTCTTCAGGGCGATGGTAAGCATCTCCCTTCCCTTTCGGGTGATGCCGTGTTCCGTGTTGAGCACCTCCTTCAGCGGGCCGCCTATCAGGGTGAGCGGCGTGCGCAGCTTGTGGCTGGCGTCGCTGAAGAAGTCGTTCTTCATCAGGCTCATCTCGTGGCTCATCTTCTCGCGCTGGTTGCGGTTGTAGATGTAGAAGATGCTGCCCACCACGCACATCAGTAGGATTACCATCAGTATTTTTCCCCAGATGCTCTCCCAGAAGGTAGGTCTTACCTCGATGGGCAGCTCCGCCACGTATTTGCTCCATACGCCGTGAGAGTTGGTACCCATCACCTTGAGCACGTAGTTGCCGTTGGAGATGCGGTTGAAGCCGATGATGTTGCTTTTTCCCAGTTCTATCCACTCGCCTTCAGGGGTAAAGCCGTCAAGGCGATAGCGGTATTTCTGATTGTATTTCCTCGAGTAGTCGAGTGCGGCAAAGCTGATGGTCAGGTTGCGCTTGTTGGCAGGAATCACCACTTTTTCCTTGTGCAGAATAGGTTCCGTTTCTTTTTCGCCCATATAGTGCAGCGCGGTGAAGATGATGTGTGCCTGGTAAGGGCTCTTCTTCATCTTCGCAGGGTTGAAGGTAAGGCTGCCCGTTGGTGTGCCCACCGTGATGTCGTCGGTGGCTGGGTCGTGGGCAGGGCGTGCCTCGGTAAACGACATGTTGAAGTCGAAGTCGTTCGGGCCGAATACCTCCATCTTTCCCGTCGTCGGGTTATACTTGTCGATGCTCGATTCGCGCACCACCCAGATGTTGCCCGAGTTGTCTTCCAGCATGCTCTGCACGGTTCCCTCATCATAGTTCACTTTCTTGTTGTACGAAAGCTGGATGTTGTTCTGCAGCAGATTCTTGCTTACCACGTTCTGCAGGATGCCGCCCAGCTGTGATACGTAGGTCTGGCCGTTGCTGTGCTGCATGATGAAGTTCACGTCGTTTGCCGCCAGCCTTGTGGTGTCGCCTTCCACGTAGGTGGTGGTATAGAAATGAATCTTCGCCGGGTTGCTCACGTTGTCGCTGAAGGTAACCAGTCCGTCGGTGGTGCCCGCCAGGATTTCTCCCGTAGGGGTGCAGAAGATGCGTCTCACCTTGTCGAATCCCTTCTTAGGCCATGGCAGGATGTTCTGGCGGCTGATGAAGTTCAGCTTTCCCGTGGTGGAAGGCTGCACCAGGGTGAGTCCGCCTCCATAGGTGCCTATCCATATTCTGCCGTGGCGGTCGGCCACGATGTCGTATACCTTATTATATGGCAGCGAATATTTGTCGGCTGGGTTGTGCATGAATTGGGTCATTCCCTCCCTGGTTCTCACGAAGAGTCCGTGCTCCCGGGTACCTATCCATATCTTTCCCTCCGTGTCGTAGAAGATGGAGAAAATGGCGGATGGGCAGAATGCCACCTGCTGCGGAACCACCTGTCCGTTTGGGGCCAGATAGCCCACCTTCTCGTATCGGCTGTCCGTAATCTTGATTACGCCGTTGTAGTAGCCCGTCCAGTGGTATCCTTCGGGGGTGTTGCAGATGGCGTACGCCGGCGATTCGCCTTCGTCAAGCTGGGTAAGGTGGTATTGATGTTTTTTGAATGCCACCTGCGTAAGGTCGTGCATGCCGCTTATCCAGAGGATGCCCTGGTCTGAGAGGCAGAATTTCTTGATGTTGGGCACACGGAAGTTGCCCGATGAGTTGCTGCGCAGCAGATAAGGCACCAGTTTGCCTGCCCTTCGGTCGAAATAGCTGAAGGTGCCGCCGTTGGGGATGAGCCACAGCGTCTTGTTTTCGTCCTGGGTGATGAAGTATTTGTCGCTCGTGGTGCGGTCGGCTGGGTCGGGCTGGTCGGCAAAGAACCATGCCTTCTGTCCCGTCTTCGGGTTCACCATGGTTACGCCCATGCCGTCGGTGAACACCCATACCATGCCGTAGTCGTCGGTATAGATGTTCTTCACTTCTGCCATTGGCTGGCTCGGGCTCTGCACGTTGATCACCTCGGTCTTGAAGGTGCGCGGATTGTATACCACCAGACCTATGTTGGTGGCTATGAGCAGCTGGTATCCGGTGTTTTTCAGCTGGTTGATTCGGGTAACGCCGGCAGGCATCGGAATCATCACCAGCTTGTCTTTCTCGTCATACACGGCGAGTTTGCCGTTTGGCGTAGCCAGGAAGACGTTGTCGCTCACCTCTCTGATCCATTTGAATGGCATAGGGGTGCTGAATTTATGGTTGTAGATGGTGGTTCCCTTGTCGGTGAGAATCCACTCGCGGCCTTTCTTGTCGGCCCATACATACCATACTCTTCCGCTTCTCAGTCCGTGCTGTCCCACCTTGAGGATGTCTCGTTCCGACTCCTGATTACTATTTTTGACGGTTCTTATGATGTAGTTTCCGTCTTGGCTGGTAATCCAGGTTTTGCCTTTAGGTAAAGAATAGATTTTGTTCACCTTCAGGTTGATGCCGAATTGGTCGTTCATCATTTTTCCGATGTTGAGGAATGTACACTGGTGGGTGCTGTACAAATAGAGTCTCTTATCTGATGTAACGCACCAGATGTTGTTTGTTGATGAAGGGTAGATGGAGATGATGCGGTTGGTGGAGAGCAGGTCTACATCGTCGGCTTCATCTCGGAAGGTATGGAAGGAGTATCCGTCGTAGTAGGAGAGTCCGTTCCAGGTGGCAAACCATATCAGTTTGTCGGGCGACTGCTTGATGTCTGATATGGTGTTAGCAGCGAGTCCATCTGTGATGGAGAATTTCCTGATGTCACAATAAGGCACAGCCATGACCGTGAAGTGGGCCATGAATGCCAGGAGCAGGGGGATGATATATCTTTTATTCATACTTAATAATCCAATTAATCGTGAATTCTTGATAAAGATAGTGCCATCCGTGAGTAGGAAAACAGTCTATCTTACGTGCAAAGGTAGTGTATTTTTTTGAGAAAAACAAGCGTTGATAGGGAAAAACTGTTTGAAAATAGGGATTTTCCCTTAAAATATTCCACTTTTCCCTTTGCAGGGTGTAAATTTTGGTATATCTTTGCATCAGAATTCAAGAAAGAACATATAAGTATAGATAAGTATAAATAAGTATATAAGAAAGGATAAAAGATATGAAGAAGATGAAATCAATCTTGATGCTGATGGCGATAGCTGCGGCATCATTCACATTTACAAGTTGTGACGATGATCCATGGGATGATGGTCATTATTGGCACGACGACTATGGCTGGTACGAGGATTACAACCAGGGTGGCTGGGGATGGAACCAGGGCGACTGGAACCAGGGTTCCGGCGGTTCGCAGAACAGCCAGCTCATAGAAGAGGCCCAGACGCTGGTGGGAAAATGGTATGGCCCGGTGACGTACAGTTACATCAACGAGGATGGCGTATCCCGCGGCAAGGATGAATTCTATGCCACCATGATATTCTACCAGAGTGGCAACAGGAAGAATGCGCTGAGCGGAAGTGGTGTTGAGATTGACGATGTGTATGATGGGAAGGGCGAGGTAGTGGATTCGCAGACCTTGGAGTTCACCTGGTATATCGACAACAATGGTGATATCTATATAAGGTATGCCAAGAGTGGAGCCACCTTCGTATTGGATGCCGGTGCCAGCCAGACGGGTTTCCATCTGGGCGCAGAGCAGGGCAGAGACCGCTACACCTTCTATGGTTATATGATAGGTGTGGGTTCAGCCAAGGGCGACGTCATCACCTTCAATTTCGAGGAGCAGTATACGGGATTGGCAAAGAAGGTTACCAGAGCTTCTGCGGCAGCAGCAGGCAATACCTTCGGCAAGGCTACAGGCATCAAGAAGCTTCCGGGTGCTGAAAAGAGATTGAATGATAGAAGATAAGAGCAGCATAGAATAGATAAATCAAGATAAAAAGAAATCCGCTTTCACGGCATGATAGTCGTGGAAGCGGATTTTTTATTGGTTATCCTTTGATAACCGGAATGTTTCTGAATCTTACTGAATCATCTTCTTGCCAGCCTTGATCACTACACCCTTGTAGCCCTTGCCAACCTTCTGACCTGCGAGGTTGAAGATAGGAGCATTGTCAGCAGCGGATGTTGTGATGTTGGTGATGCCGGTTTCAACTCTGTTCAGAGAGATGAGAACATTGTTGTAATTAAACTCGTAAGTTTCACCGAATTTCTTCATGGTTCCGTAAACAACCACTTCGTCGCCTACCTTGATCTGGTCGGCAGAAGTAAACTTCTCGCCATTGATGTTGAGACCGCTGTAAACCACGAACTTGTTGGTAGCCTCGCTATTATCAGAGATAGTATATGTAAGGCTGCCGTATTTCTCGTTCAAGCTTGTTGGAGCCTCAGTAACGATACCCTTCACGTAAACCTGAGTAGCCAAACCCTCGCCTGCATTAACGAGCTCGATGGCCTTAGCCACAGAGTAAGCAGTCTCTGGAGTGTTGGAAATGTCTACAGAAACAGGCTTGTCGCCCTTCTTGTAATAAGCAATCTTAGAGATGGTTACAAGACCGTTGGCAGAACCCTTGTCGCAAGAAATGGCGAGCTTGCATGTCTTGCCAGCCTCTGGGTTATTGTTCTTGATAATCAGCTCGCCAGCCTTGAAATTCTTGCTGTCGATGTTAACCTCGTTTGCACCAAACTCAGCCTTGATGGTTTTCACCGACTTGGCTGTAATATTGTCGATGGTAACAACCATATACTCGATAGCCTCCTCGAAGGCTGGAGATGTGATGGAAGCATCAGAAGCGAATTTCTTGCTTCCGCACTTGATCCATTTCCAGTTCTTTTCCCACTTGTTGTTGTTGAAGCCGGTGATGGTCCATACGTCTGTACCTATCATAGCCTCCCAAGTTTTGTCGTAGGCACTCACGGAGTTGCTTTCCTTGTTATCGTCTGGGAAAGTGAGCACTTTGTAAGGCTCTGCAGCCATCAGTGTAAGATTGGCAACGAGTGCCAAAACCAGTGTTAATGAATAGCGTAGTAACTTTTTCATAAGCTAATTTTTTAATTGTTAATAATGTTATAGAATGATTTCTTAGTCATTTCTGCTGCAAAGATACAAAAAAAAGCGATAGGGTCAACAAATTATGTGTTAAATTTCAATTAAATCTCTCTAATCTATGGATTGTTTTGCCGCTATACCCTCCACTCAAAATTGAACTTTTGATTTTTTTCTCAGGAACCTTTCCGTTCTTGATAGCTTCGATAGAGTCATGGACGGCTTTGCGGATAGCTTTTGCGTATTCACCTTTGGCTACAGCCTTTGGTGCATTCATTCCTAGCATCATGTTATACCTCCTATTTGCCTAAAAGGGTGTTCAGTATTCAGTATTCAGTTTTTTTCGCGATAGTTACCCTTTCTGTGGTTACAAATTATAAGTAATTATTTTATATTATATATTAATATATATATAATATACTATCTATAGAGCGGATGGAAACAACAGCGAAAAAAACTGAATACTGAATACTGAATAAGTTTCCCGTAACCGGCTATTACTTTTGTAATATACTGATTTATATGGCAAAACATAGTTTTCGACACCGCAAAAACATAGAGATGCGCCCCATAAGAAATAGAGTCCGTTTTTTAACGAAGTTTCATATCGTAAGTGTTTTGCTGAAAATCGCTCCTTATCACATGCCTAAATTTGTCGGATACCCAAAATCTTCGTATCTTTGCACCGACAATCGAAAGAACAGCCTTTTGTGCCTGAGGGCGGTCATCATAGAAGACCGCAGCTGGTCTTAAATGATGGCAGGCGCCGGTCATCTATTAAGACCCCAAAAAGCACAGGAAACGGGCTTTCTGGGTAGTTGTGATTTACAAGAACTCATTAAACACAAAACGAGTATGATTAACTACAGCATCGTAATGCGTAGCGTGAACGCAAACCTTTTGGAGATCAACCAGGCAAAGTCACACTAGCTCCCGCGTGATGCGATGAAGTATTAAAAAAGAGGGTGTGTCATGAAGTACAAGACACACCCTCTCTTTTTATTTGATATTACCCGCCATGAAACCCGCTAGGCGTTCCGCCGGATTTGAAATCCGGCGTAAAAAAATGTCCTAACCTATTTAGGTCCTGCGGATTTGCAATCCGCAGCAATGGAGTATGCTTTTCCTTTTGTTGGGGGATTACAAATCCCCCGGTTTTAATAGGTCGAACCTTTTTTTTACGGCGGATTTCAAATCCGCCGGGACGCCTAGCGGGTTTGCGTTTTTGGGGACGCCTGGCTGTTATTTCGATGACTTGAATCCCCAGAGGTTCTTGATAGCCTCCACATCCTGGGTCTCTACCTTCTTCTCGATATCATCTGGCAGATTGCAGAAGAAATCGATGCCGGTCTTGTCTTCCAGCGTCTTGATGTTCACCACGTAGTTGCCCAGAAGGTCGCTCTTGTCGAATGCCTTGTCCTCGTGCAGGAACCAGTAGCCGAAGGCGCTGTAGCTATACTGCTTGGTCTTCTGGTTATACTCCTTCTTCAGCACGGCAACGAAGAAATACTTTGGCACAGGGATGTAGCCTGGCTTCTGGGTTTCGCTAGAAGCACCCTTCTTCTTCCAGCCCCAGAGATTACTCTCGCTGCCTACCGGGTCGATGGTACCGCCCTTCACGATGAAGAGGGTATCTGAGTCAATCTTCGGAGCCAGCTTGCGCAGCTCATCCTCCATCTTATACCAGGTGCCACGCTGGTTGAAGTTGCTGTACTGTGGCTGCATATTGGTCATGAAGAAAGTCTGCTTCTGCTGGGTAAGGTTCAGCTTGCGGTCGGCAGAAGGGCAGATATGACCGTGGTCGAATCCCTGGCTGGTTGGGGTAGGGTCTTCGGTGAAATCGGTGATGCCCCACTGCTCCTGCAGGTCGGTATCCCATGGATACTGGCGCTCGCCCTGAGCAGGTTTCCATCTATCTACGTTAGATGCTGTGTTTCCGGTGTGGAAGGTATAGCAGCTCCATCGCTGGCTCTTCATGTCGTCGTCCCATTCGGTAGAGAAGTTCACCATGCCCGTGGTGTTATCCATGTGCACGATGGCGTAGCTGGTTCCGTTGTTCTTGAGCTTTGGGAACTCCAGACCGTTGATGGCGTTCTTTACCACGGCAGGCATATTGGCTGTAGCCACATTCTTGTTGGAATTGGTCTTATCGGTTGATTCTCCGGTGCCGCCACCGTTGTTACCGCCCCCGGTATTGTCACCCTTGTTTTCCTGGTCAGGGAATCTGAACTGCAGTGAGTCGTCGGTGCCGCAGGCAGAGAACGTCATGGCTGTCAAAAGCGTGAGGATGAGTAGTTTGGTATATTTCATAATTCTCGTAATTCTTGTTAATGTTTTAACTTATAAAAGAAAAAAAGTGCATTCCGACGTATATGCAACTACGACGGAACACACTTCCTATCTTTCGCTGATAATATATCTTTAATTAAAAAGGTATATTACTTCTTCAACTTGCCGTAACGGTTCATGAAGCGGTCAACGCGACCAGCAGTATCAACGAGCTTGCTCTTACCTGTGTAGAATGGGTGAGATGTGCTAGAGATTTCAATCTTAACTACTGGATAAGTCTCGCCCTCGAACTCTACAGTGTCGTTAGTCTTGCATGTTGACTGAGTGAGGAACATATCGCCGTTAGACATATCCTTAAATACTACAGGACGATAGTTCTCTGGATGAATACCTTTTTTCATTTTTTCTTTTATTTATTATTTGATGATTAAAAAATAGACGTCATGGGGAAGCTTTCGCCTCATTTCATGTCCCTCATCGGGGCATGCCCATTATAGCCTGTTAACAATTTCAGGGTGCAAAGTTACGCTTTTTTCCTGAAACCACCAAATTTTTCCTCTTCTTTTTAAGAAATATTTGAGAATTAGCTACTTTACTCCGCATAAACTATCTTGATAGTCTTCACGCGAAGCTGAACACCGCCGCCTGTTGTCTCGGTAAAGAGATTGGTGTAGGTGGCTGTGGTGCCTGAAAACTCGATGGTGGCTGTGGCATTGCCCACGTAGTTGATGCCGTTGTAACTGTCGCAGGTCATCACAATCTGCTTAATCTTCTTGATGCCCTTGAAGATGAGCTTGTTGTTGGCATATACACGTACGCCCTTGGTGTTGGTGTAGAACTTAGGACCATTCTCCTGACCGTTGGCATCGAAGGTAACGGTGGAACCATCTGAGAACTTCACGGTTTCTACGGCTGCCTGGTTCACCAAACCTGCTGCGTTGAGATTCAGCTCTACGCTGGCACCCGTGGTTGTGGCTGCCGCATTGCTCAGTGTAACGGTGGTGCCATCGATGGTCAAGCCCTCGCCTGTGGCTGGAGTATCTGGCTTGGATGGGGTATCTGGAGTCTCGCCAGATGTTTCTTTCACAGAGAGATTCTTTACTTCCCATGTTCCTGATGAAGCCTCACAGGTGTAGTGGAGGGCTACTACCACGCTCTTCTTGCCCTTGAAGGCTGAGAGGTCGTGCTTGTAGGTTTCCCAGGTTGTCCTATCCACACCTTCCTTCAGTGTGCCCGTGATATCGGTCCACTTGGTTGTTGCAGGGTCGCCAGTGTAATTATCTGTGATGAGAACCTGATTCTTTACTCCCTCTACGGCTGCACCGTTTTTGGTAACATAGCGGAGCACGTAAGAGAACTCCAGGGTAGCACCCTTGGATCCTGAGAGGTCGATGGCCTTAGAGACGATGTAGCTTTCTGATGGAGTTGTGGTCTTTGAGGCATTGTCGTAACCGGTAGCCTTGGCATAGCCATAAGAGTCGATGACCCATGCTGTACCCTTGGTGGTCTTGGCTGTGAAAGAACCGAAGCTCTTGCTGAAGGTTTCGTTGATGTAGCCGTCTCCCGGAGTATCTGGAGTTGAACCGTCCATTGGCTTACCGTTGAGCGTTACAACATAGTTGCCGGTGTCATACTCTTTGGTGCCATTGAAGTTTTTCGCCTTTCCGCAAATTACCACCTCATCGCCTGGCTTGAGAGCATCCTCGCCAGAGAACTTGGTGCGGTTAGGACCAGCGTAGCCATTGAATACATAAAACTGATTGGCAGCTGTGCCATCGTCGGAGATGTAATATTTCAAGCTGCCATAGTTGGGATCATAGCTTCCTTCCTTAACAGATACCACCTTACCCTTGGTGTAAACTTCCTGGTCGGCACTTCCGCCATCCTCGATATACTTAACGATACCAGCCACATTGAATGGGTCGGCAGCAGTACCTGTACCCTTAGGCTCGCCAGCGCTTGGAGCTTCCGGCTTGGTAGGCAGTGTGTAAGGTTCTGGCACATCCTCGCAGCTGCTGAATGTGAAGGCAGCCATTGCCGCCATCAAAACTGAAAATATATACTTTTTCATATTGTTGTCTTTTTTATTGATGTTACTATATATAATAATGTATAGAAGTGATTTCTGTTAATCTACCACGAAGTTCTTGACTTCCCATGTTGGAGCCACTGATGTGGAACTGCTATAGAGGAAACCTATGTATATGGTCTTGCCACAATACTTGGTTAAATCTGCAGTAGAGGTAACGAAATCCCAACCATTCTTTGTTGGATAACCTGCAACTTTCAAATCAGTCCATGTCTTTCCGTCAATAGAAACCTGAACCTTGCATTCCTTGGTCATGTCGGAAGAGAAATTGATGGCCTGGTCGAACTTGAGGGTTGCGCTCTTTACGGATGAGAGGTTGATGGCAGGTGACTTGAGTCGTGACTGGAGTTCAACGTTGGCACCGTTCACATAGCCTGAAGCCTTCATTCCGTATGCAGCCGAAGCCCATTTCCAGGCATAGCTTACGCCTTCGGCCAGTTTGATGTTTTCTGTAGTGAATTCACCCTGGTTTTCATCGAAAGCCTCCTTGAAGATGGAGAGCACAGAAGGAGTGAGGTCGTCGGTGTTGCGGATGAGAATCTGCCATACATTATTATATCTTGTAAAGATACCCGTGATGTCGTAGGCTCCGTCTGGCAGGATGGCATTGGCAAAGCGGGCATAGCCCGATGTTCTCACTACCACGGTGTTGCTGCTGATCCACTGGCCGGTAACGGCATCCTTTAGGCTCTGGTTGGTAGTCTCATCGTTGGCTGCCCATACGTTTTTGCCGTTGGCGCTGTTGAACTTCACTTTCCTGATGGTCATCAGTTTGCCTGCATTCTCTTCCAGATAGTTGGCATCGGCAGCCTTGCTCAGGTCGAACTCTTCTGCCTCTACGTTGCTGGCATCTGCCTCGTCAAGAAGCTTGAAGTGTTTCTGCCAGACAGTTCGGTCCATCTTTCCCACGGATGTGGTTCCCTTCTTCAGGTTGGTGTAGATGCCGCCTATCTGTGCCTGCTTGCCGTAACCGCCGATGTAGAGGCCGTTGAGGTCGATGAGAATCTCCTGACCCACTGGCAGATAGCCGTAGAGTCCGCCGCCGTTGATATCTACGAGGATAGCACCCGTGGCATCCTGCAGCGCCACCTGCTGGTAGAGGTTGCCGCTGATATCGTTGCCCGTGATGTAACCCTTGATCATCATCGGCTTGTCGATGAGCTTGTATCCGCCACCGGTGATGGTGGTCTTGTAGTCGCTCTTGAGCTGTGCAATGGTAACCACGTTCTTCTCTCTGAGCAGGTTGTTGCCGTAAGGAGGAGCAGGGATGGTCTCTACCATCTCCGGGTCGGCATAACTGTCGCCCATGCATGATGCCAGCATCATTCCCGCCATCGCCATCATGGCCATTGCTATGAATTTTATCTTTTTCATTGTCGTGTCGTTTTAGAATCTATTTTATGTCATTCTAGAATCGATGATAAATCGTTTTAGAATCGGTAACCAATCTGGAACATGCCGTTGGTTCCGAATGCGTAATACTTCTTTGGATTCTTTGAGAACTGATAAACGCGTACGTTGTTCACCTCGCCGCCTGTGGTGAGGGTGTAGCCCGAACGTGAGTTCTGCTCATATCCGCCCGTTACCAGCTTCTGGTTGTTCAGCAGGTTGGTAATCATGAGGTTGAAGTTGAGCGAGCCTTTCTTCAATCGGATGCTCTTGCCGATGCTCATGTCAACCATCCATCCTCCGTGACCCTTCGCCTGTGCCACAGCCTCAGGCAGCCAGCTGTTTCCATCTTCTGTAACCACAGATGGGAAGATCTCCGGATACTTCTGGTGGGCACTCTGGCGGTTCTTGAGCACCTTCTCGTAGCGATAGCTTGGAGAATAGGAGAGGTAGATGCGGTCGTAGTAGTTGGCATTCAGATTCACGAACCATCCGTTGTTATGGAGGTCGAGACCGATGCTTCCCACGGTGAGCGGCGTACCGCTCTCGCGCATATCTATCACGTAAGCCTTGTCGGTATATACCTCGGCACTCTTCGAGAGCATGTAGTTGGCAGTGACGTTGTTGATGTTCTTTGCCTCGCTGATGGTGCCCAGAGTCTTGAAGTCGAGCCATGAAGTGAGCTTGAACTTCAAGCCAGCCTCCAGGCCGTAGTATTCCTTCTTCAGTCCCGTCATGCTCACGTAGGTGAACGAGTTTTCATCGTCGTTGTAGAAGTTCTGCCACTCGGTTACATTCTCCATTCGGCTGTAGTAACCGCTCAGGTTGGCATACATCCATGCGTTCTGATACTGGTAGCTTACCTCTGAGCTGAAGATGCGCTCGTTCTTGAGGTTGGTAACGAAATCGTTGTTGATTTCAGGCGCGATGAAGGCGGTGTTTGCCATAGGCGCACGCCACTCGTAGCCGGCTCCGATGCGGAAGGCGTGACCGCGGCCTGCATCATAGTTCACGCTCAGCTTGCCACCGCCGTCGAGGAAGTGGGCTGTGCCGCTGTTGCCAAAGCTGTTGTCGGCAGCCATACCGTTGCGCATGTATCCCTTGCGCTTCATGCCGGTGTAGCCGATGCGGCCGCTCACCATGGCTTCGAAGCGTGAAATCTGGGTCTTGTAGGTGCTCCAGGCGCCTGCCTTCTGCACGTCGATGCGGTAGTCGTAGCCGAACTTGTCGCCCTCGTACACCAGTTTGCCGGTGTTGTTAGGTCCGGCGGTGTTCAGGTCGTACTGCACGCGTGGGTCGGAGATGGAGTATTCGCCGATGGCGTAGGAGTTGATGTTGTGGAAGATCTTTCCTCCCAGCATATCCTCCATGGTCTGGTAGTGGCGGTTCTGGTTGATGCCGAGCATGAAGCCCGATGCCAGGCTCGACTTGTTGGTGAGCTTGGTGTTGAGGGTTGAGGAGAGCACGAGGTTGAGGTTGTCGTTGTGCTTTGCCTGCAAGTAGTACATGGTCTCCTGTCCGTTCTTGGCAGCCTGCTGGTTGGAGTAGTAGAGTCGGTCCCAGTCTATCTGGCGGTTTTGCTTGCTAGCCTGCCAGTAGTTCACGGCGTTGTTCCAGCTATCCCAGTTGTAGATGTTGTTTCCGTTCTGGAAGTCGCCCCACACGTAGTAGTTGGCAGATGGCATGTTCTTCCAGTAGTCTGGCTGCGGATTCTCGGCGTTGTTGTAGTTGAGCTTGGTGCTCTTGTACATGGAGTATTTGCCGAAGAGGGATGTGGTGAGCTTCATGCCTTCGTTGATGTCCCAGTCCCATGTGGCGATGGCAGAAGGGGCGAAGTCGTTCACTACTCTCGAGTTACGCTTGTGTCCGTTCTGGTATCCCCAGTATGGGTTGTAGTAGTAGTCGTTGGCAAGCCAGTAGGCCTCGTCGGTAGAAGCTCCCTGGGTGCTTCGCTCGGTAGGGTTACCCCAGGTGGAGAGGCTCAGGGAGTGGCCGTTCATCCACTTCTTCTGCACGCCGAAGAAATAGGAGAGGGCGTTGTAGTAGGTGCCCTCCACGTATCCGCGGTTGGCCCATCGGTAGGTGAGTCCGGCTGTGACGGCCCATCCCTTGGCGTTGAATCCGCTGGAGTAGGTGTAGAGTCCGCGCAGGGTGTAGTTGCGGTTGGCAGCAGCCACGCTGGCATACTGTCCTTCCTGCATGCTTCCGGCACGGAAATCATAGTTGTTGGAACCCGCCATTCCGGTCATGGAATAGCCGTTGGCCTCGAACGGCAGCGCGAAATCCACGTTGCGTGAGAATCGGTTCAATCCTCCGATGTTGGAGAATCTGAACTGTCCGGTCTCCATATCGTTCATTGCCGCACCATTGATATACACATCGTTATATTTCTGGTTGAAGGCACGATAGCGGAATCTTACAGGCGAGAAGAGGTAACCTGCATCCTTGGCATATACGTTGGATGAGGAGTTGAGAATGGTGACATTGGATGACATGTCATCGTCCTCGCCCAACTGTGCTTCAGAGAAGGTGAAGGCATTCTCGTCGAGGGAGCCAGCCATCAGACTGTTGTCGAAGCTGCGGTCATTCTGGAGTTTGACCTGCATCTTGTTCTTTGCCTTGACCGTTGCGGATATGAATCCGATATAACTGATTCTGAGATTTGTTCCAGGCTTTACATCGATGATGAAGTTGCCTTCCATATCGGTAACTGTGCTCTGAGTGGCTCCGTTGCCGACTGCCTGGATATTGGCTCCGATGATAGGAGTGCCATCCTTGTCGACCACTACGCCCTTGATGCTCTTGTTCTGCTGCACGCTGAGCATGTCGGCATGAGCGGCCTTGGCTCCGTTATCTGGAGCGGCTGTCATCGCCTGCGCTGCCATGGCCTGCATGGAATTAAGGGCCAGAGCGCTGGAGCAGAGTGCGAACGTCGCTAATTTTATTTTCTTTTGCATAGTCTGTATAAGTTAATAATAAAATGTACAAGTGCAAAGTAACACATTTTTTTTGAATATAGAAAGACATTTTAGTTAAAATTTTGCTAAAAATGAATTTTTCTCCATTTTTGCAGCGTTTTTTGCGATATTTATGCTATCTTTGCGGTTATAAAAGATTAAATACATGTAAAACGAGAAAGAATAACGAATAAAGGATTATGAGAAGACAAGTATGGTTTTTGGCTGCCCTGCTGATGATTATTGGCTTGGGTGCTTCCGCTCAGAAGAAAAAGACGGCTGCAGCCGGTGGAAAACAGTTTCAGGTGTATGCAGTGGGTTTTTATAATCAGGAGAATCTTTTCGATACTTGCCACGATGCGGGTAAGAACGACTATGAGTATCTGCCTGCCAAGGGCTGGAACGGAATGAAATATACGAGTAAGCTGAAGAACATGTCGCGTGCCCTGGCTGATATGGGTACGGATGTGCTCCCTAACGTGGGCTGTGCCTTCATCGGTCTTGCCGAGGTGGAGAATGCCAATGTGCTGAAGGATCTTACGGCTCAGCCTCCGCTGAAGGCGCGCAACATGCAGTTCTGCCACATCGAGGGTCCGGATAAGCGCGGCATCGACTGTGCGCTGCTCTATAACCCTGCGCTCTTCAGGGTGAAGAACGTGAAGCTGGTGCCTTACGTGCAGGAACTGGCGAAGGATTCTGCCTTCAAGACCCGTGGTTTCCTGACGGTGCGTGGCGAGATGGCGGGCGAAGACGTGGCTGTGATTGTGTGCCACTGGCCAAGCCGTTTCTCGAGTTCGTTCTACCGTGAGAGCGGTGCGCGCCAGACCAAGGTGGTGAAGGACAGTCTGCTGCATGAGAATCCGGACATGAAGGTTTTCGTGATGGGTGATATGAACGATGACCCTACGGATAAGAGTATGCATGAGGTGCTCCGTGCGAAGCCTGAAATTTCGCAGGTGGGCGAGGGCGACATGTATAATCCTTGGTATAATATTCTGGCAAAGGAGGGCAAGGGTACCTTGTTCTATAATGGCAGCTGGAACCTCTTCGACCAGATTGTGATGACTCCTAACCTGCTGAACAAGGATGCGAAGAAGAAGGACTATTCGAGCCTGAAGTTCTGGAAGAACCACGTGTTCCGCAGAGACTACCTCATCCAGCAGGAGGGTCAGTATAAGGGTTCGCCTCTGAGAACCAAGGCTGGTGGCAGATGGCTCAATGGCTACAGCGACCACCTGCCAGTGGTATTGTATCTGGTGAAGGAAAAGAAATGACTTAGTTGATAGTTAAGAGTTAATAATTAATAGTTGATAGTTAATAGTTTATAGTTTATAGGACTTTGTTAAGTTCTAAAATCTATAGCTAAGCTAATCATAAAGTTCAAAGTTCAAAGTGTAATGGTTGAGAATCATCCTTTTGAGCCTTGGTTGCCGGGCAATGCCAAGTTGCTGATGCTCGGCACGTTTCCACCTTCGGAGAAGCGATGGTGCATGCCTTGGTATTATCCTAACTTTCAGAATGATATGTGGCGAATCTTCGGCATCATCTACTTCGCGGATAAGCTGCACTTCGTGGATGTGGAGAACAAGACGTATCGCCTGGATGCCATCAAGGAGTTCCTGAAGGAGAAGGGCGTGGCGATATACGATACTGCCCAGCAGGTGATACGTACCAAGAACACGGCATCGGATAAGGACCTGCAGATTGTGCAGCCTTCTGACTTGGATGGCATGCTGAGGCAGCTGCCCGAATGCAGGGCGGTGCTGACAGCCGGTCAGCTAGCCACCAGAATCTTTTCTGAACATTTCGGGATTAAGGAAAAGCCGGAAATGGGAGGATTCGTGGAGTTTGAGTTTGAAGACCGCAAGCTTCGTCTCTATCGCATGCCATCGAGTTCGAGGGCGTATCCGATGGCGGTGGAGAAGAAGGCAGAGTACTATCGCAAGATGTTTGAAGACATCTTGTTATAGTAAAATATATCTTATAGAAAAATAGAATAAATGGAAAATCTAGATAAAGTAACTGTGATTGGTATTGCCGGCGGAACGGGTTCTGGCAAGACCACGGTGGTGAAGCGACTGGTAGAGGCTTTGCCGCCTCATTTCGTGGCTGTGGTGCCATTGGATTCCTATTACAATGATACCTCGGAGATGACCGAGGAGGAGCGTCATCAGATCAACTTCGATCATCCTGATGCTTTCGACTGGAAACTGCTGCACGAGCAGTTGGCGGATCTGAGAGCGGGCCATGCCATCGAGCAGCCTACCTATAGCTACATCAAATGCAACCGTGAGAAGGAAACGGTGCATGTGGATCCGAAGCCTGTGGTTATCATCGAGGGTATCATGACGCTGGTAGACAAACGCTTGCGCGACCTGATGGATCTGAAGGTTTTCGTGGATACGGATGCCGATGAGCGCCTGATCCGCAATATCCAGCGTGATACCATCGACCGTGGAAGAACGGTTTCGATGGTGGTAGACCGCTATCTCAAGGTGCTCAAGCCTATGCACGAGCAGTTTATCGAACCAACCAAGCGTTATGCCGACATCATCATCCCGCAAGGCGGCGAGAATGCCACCGGCATCGGTATTCTATGTAAGTATGTGGAGGGCCTGGTGGATTAATCGTAGATTAGCATCTGTCGCTTGGCGTCCGTTAGGCGTCTCGGCGGATTTGCAATCATAAGTGGTTGAAAGATTCCGTTAGGCGTCTCGGTGTTGACTTTCTCTCCATCCGTCCCCGAAGGGGGCGAATGTGAATAACCGCTGGTGGAATGACCGAAGGGAATGGAACCTGCGGATAGTGGCATAGAAAAAAGTAAGCGTCCCCGAAGGGGGCGAACAGGAATCAGATTGGATGCTGTTCGCCCCCTTCGGGGACGTTTGTTGAGTAGCGATTTTATCCGCAGGTTCCATTCCCTTCGGTCATTCCACCTGCGGTTATTGAGAGTTCGCCCCCTTTGGGGACGGCAGTAGTCTTTTATTTCTCTTCAATGAATGTGGCATCCTCGAAAACCTTATCAGAAGAAGAGGCGGAGGTCTTGATTTCCTGCATCTTCTTCCATTTTCTCCGGTTGTTGGAAACCTTGAAGGCATTCATGGCTTCTACCACTCCATATACCAGCATCGCCCATCCTATGACCAGGAGTGGGGCAGAGGCGATGGAGCTAGGACGGAAGAGGGCAAGGAGACCGAGCAGGAGGAGTGCTGTAGGCATCAGCCAATACACGATTCCCACTCTTCCCATCTTGGCAGCTGCCACCAGATTCGCCATCTGACTGAGCGCTCCCATTATCAGCAATGCCGAAAGGATGAACATCAGCCAGGAGATAAATACGTTTGGCATCAGCGCCAGGATCAGTCCCAGAATCAGCGAACCCATTCCCACCAGCGGGAAGTTGGGACGCATGCCCACGATGTGGTTACCCTGGGCATCATATAGATACTGTCCCTTCATCTTCTCGGAATTTCGCTTGGCACTCAGATACGTGAGCAGCGAGATGACACCCGAGAGGAAAAACAGTATGCCGATGGCTATGGTAATCCAGGTTACGGTCTGCTCGCGGTATTGAATGAGCAGTCCGCCCACGATGATAGCGCATACGGCGCGGAATAATGAACTATGTATCACTTTCATTTTTTGTTAATATTTTATTCGTTTGCAATCTTATTTTCTTCCTTTTGTCATATCCGTCATCTTATATCTCGTTTCAGGATATATTTCCTACTGCAAAAATACAAAAGAAATTTCATATAACCCGTGTTTTCTACACCTTTTATATCTTATTTAACGCAATTTATTCCTTATTCTCAATAAATATCAGTAATTTTGTAAGCAAAAACAAAATATGACAACATTATATCTGGTGCGTCACGGAGAGACCGTAGACAATGCCGCACAAATTATGCAGGGACAAACGCCTGGCAGACTGAATGAGAAGGGTATTGAGCAGGCTGAGGAAGTGGCCCGGAAGATGGCAAACGACCACATCGATGTCTTCGTTTCGAGCGACCTTTACCGCAGCATGCAGACCTGTGCCATCATCGCCCGACCTCATCTGGAATGTGAACCTGCAGGCTCTCGCCATGTTTTGTCTGAAGACGAAATTCTTCAGCATATCGTGACGACTCCTCTGATTCGTGAGCGTGACTGGGGAGATTTCACGGGGAAATTCATCCCTTCGCTTCCCAAGGACCCGAAGGATTGGCCTGATAACATCGAGGGATTGGAAAAGATGAAGTCGAGAGCCCAGAACTTCCTTACCTGGCTCAAGGTGGCGTATCCCGACAAGACGATTCTTGCCGTGGGCCACGGCATCATCAACAAGGCGATTCAGAGCGTTTACTACAAGCGCCCGATGAACCAGATAGAAAAAATGGCGAATGCTGAGGTGAGAGTTCTGATACTTTAAGATGGAAGAACCCTTTAAAAACAAAGACTAATCATAAAGTTCAAAGTAACAAAATACATGAATAAAATTGCTCTTATTACTGGCGCAACCAGCGGAATAGGCGAGGCTTGCGCACGTCGCTTTGCTCAAGGCGGCTACAATTTGATTCTTACGGGTAGAAACACCGGTAAGTTGGAAATATTGAAGAAACAGTTGGAAGGTACTGGCATCCAGGTGCTGGCACTTGCCTTCGATGTGCGCAACCGTGATGCTGCCAAGAAGGCGGTGGATTACATTCCGCTGGATTGGCGAAAGATTGATGTACTCATCAACAATGCCGGATTGGCTCGTGGTCTGGAACCTGAGTATGAGGGAGATTTTGATGATTGGGATCAGATGATTGATACCAATATCAAGGGCCTGCTCACCATGACCCGTCTCATTGTGCCGGGGATGGTGAGAAGAAACCATGGTCATGTCATCAACATCGGTAGTGTGGCTGGCGATGCTGCCTATGCGGGTGGCAACGTGTATTGTGCTACCAAGGCGGCTGTGAAGGCCATCACCGATGGACTGCGTATTGACGTGGCTCACACCAAGGTGCGTGTTACCAACGTGAAGCCAGGATTGGTGGAGACCAACTTCTCTAACGTGCGTTTCCATGGCGATGCCCGCCGTGCCGACAATGTATATCGTGGCATCGAACCATTGAATGGTGATGATGTGGCAGACGTAGCCTTCTATGCTGCCAGTGCCCCAGAGCATGTGCAGATAGCCGAAGTTCTGGTTCTGGCTACGCACCAGGCAAACGGAACCGTGATACACCGGGACTAGTTGATAGTTTATAGTTTATAGTTTATAGGCAATCTTGCTATCAACTATCAACTATAAACTTTTAACTATATAATACTATGCAATAATGTGGCAGAGGCGATTGACATCCGATTCGAACGTATCGCGGTTGATCGCCTTTGCTCTCATGCCCGACTTGTAGTTGTAGATGGTCTGGGTGGAGTAATGCAGCAGGGTGGCTATTTCCTGACTGTCGGTTACGCCCAGTCGCATCAAGGCATAGATGCGGATTTCCGTGGTCAGCGTGTGGGTAGTTGGCACCTCCAGCTGGCTTTCTGGCAGCAGGAGCTTGTTCAACTCCATAACGAAACCTGGATACAGTTCCATGAACGCCTTGTCGAAACGGTTGTAGAACATCTGTGTCTCTTCCTCTTCCAACTTGTGGGTGTTGAGACTCTTCAGCAGGTCGGCAGCCTGGTTTGCCTTGATTTTTCGGCTTACCAGTTTGCGATAATCAGCGAGCTTACTGATGTATGCAGCGCTGATGTCCATAAAGAGGCGCAAGTATGTTTCGCGCTTGATGTTGGTTTCTATGAGCTGCTGGTTCAGTTCGGTGAGCTGATTGTTCATCTCTGAAAGCTGGCCGTTCATCTCTATCTGTTTCTTGTTCTGCTCTTCAATCTTCTGCTTGTTTTTCTTCAGTTTGTTCTTCTGCCTGTTGTTCACGAAGGCAAGGATGATGATGATGATCAGTGCTGCGCTTACTGCGATGAAGCCCGTAAGGATGCGGGCACGTGAACGCTCGGCAGCCTGCTGGTTGGCAGCTGCGATGACTGGCAGGATGTTTGAAATCTCCATCATGCGCAGTCGGTTGTTGAAGAACTGGGCATCTTCCATGGTGTGCTGGATGTATTTGGCTGCCCGTTTGCTGTTGTTCTCATCCTTTTTAAAGAGGTAATAGGCCAGCTTCTGCAGTGCTACCGTTTCCTTGAGCTGGCACAAGCCGTCGCTAACGGATGCCTCCACGAGATATTTCTCGTAAAGGTCGAATTTGCCGGTTAACTTGTAGTATCGGGCAGCACCGTATGCCGACATGGCATGGATGCGTGATTTGGCTGGAGACATTTTCAGTGCCTTCAGAAACAGTGTGAGCGATTTTCTGCTGGTAGGTTCATCGAGATAGATCCTTTCGCCTAGCAGATAATTGTAGTAGGCGGTGTTTCTGCTATCTTCTTTGAAATTCTGGAGCAAGAGATCCATGTAATGCTTCTTTTGGGTGCGGAATTCTTCTGCGTAGTCAGAATTCTTGGCGTATGATTCCCAGTAATTATACAGCCAGGCGTATGTGAAGTAATAGTATAACTTCAGTTTGTTGGGCATTGTTTCTGGGTTGAGTGTCTGGAGCAGGACTTCGGCCTTGCTATAGAATCCTCTTACCGAGAGTACAGACGCCTGGTTTATCTGGTTGAGGGTGATGTAATAAGAATCCTTGCACTTTTCTGCCAGCTCAAGTCCTCTTTTCATATATGCGTATGCCGAGTCGTAGCGGTATGCGCTGTAGGCACGGTATATGCTGTCGAGGAAAAGCAGCCGGGTTTTGTTATCTTCTGCGTCTAAAGCTTGTTGCTTCAGCTGTTTCAGCTCTTTTTCCTTGATGTCTTGATAATACTGGTCGTTATCAATCATGTAATCTATACGCTCCAGAAGCTTCTTCTCATCGGTTTTGCCTTGGGTGAGCAGTGGCATCATAAGCATAAGAAGTAAAAATAACAATTGCTTCATCTTTTATTAGTATTTTGTTAATGATAAGATTGTCTCCAAATGGGACAAAATAGTCTCCAAAGGGTGACAAAATAGTCTTTTGTCGATTTTGTGGTGCAAAGATACAAATTTCTTTTCATATAATATCATTTACTTTGATAAAAATAGTTAAGATTTAACCTATATTGATTATCAGGCGGTTATGGAGTTTTTGCTTTTTAAAAGTTTACTAAGTTCCTACAAGGGTATACAACTTTGAGAAATTATGCCTACCTTTGCATCGGAATTCAAAAAAGCAGTATAATTAAGACAAAGGTTTTATTACCACTTCAAGTCTTCTTAAAAGTTAGTTTTAAAGGTATAAAATATTCCTTTTGTTGATTTAGTATGTTGATTTAAATAAGGACAGTATTAGTTTTTTAGGGAAAAGGATTGATTGAATAGGAAGCCTGCTTGATTGAATCAGTATTGCTTTCAAAAAAGCAGAAATGCTTTTCTATTATGTTTAGGAAAGACCCATCATTTTCTTGTGAAAGAAGGTGGTGGGCTTTTTTATGCCCTAAACTTTCATATCTATGCTCTATACTTTCAAAGCCTAAACTTTAATTTTTGTTACTATCTCCCTCTTTATCCTCACTTTGTTCACCGAAAACTTGCGTATATCAGATTTATTACGTACCTTTGCCACATATTTATATATATGGCAGGAATTTGGTAATAAGTTGAATAAAAAATATAATCCAATGAATATATTAGTAACAGGCGCTAATGGTCAGCTCGGCCATGAAATGCAGATTTGCGCCAAAAACAGCAATCACAAGTTTGTCTTCACCGATGTGGCTGAAGGCTATGAGAAATTGGACATCACTAACCTCGACGCTATACGCGAAAAGGTGAAGGAAAATGATATCCAGGTTATCGTTAACTGCGCTGCCTATACCAACGTGGATAAGGCAGAGAGCGACTTCGACCTCGCCAACCTGCTCAACAATACGGCAGCAGGCAACCTGGCGCAAGCGATGAAGGAAGTGGATGGAACCCTGATTCATGTGAGCACAGACTATGTGTTCCAGGGCGACAAGAACATCCCTTGCAAGGAAGACTGGGAAACCAATCCGCTCGGTGTATACGGCAAGACCAAGCTCGCAGGAGAAAAGAGCATCGAGGCTACAGGCTGCAAGCACATCATCATCCGCACTGCATGGCTCTACTCGCAGTGGGGTAAGAACTTCGTGAAGACGATGCAGAGCCTCACGGCTAGTCACGACACCCTGAAGGTGGTATTCGACCAGGTGGGTACTCCTACTTACGCTGGCGACCTGGCTGCCGTCATCTCTCACATCATCGAGACCAACCAGCTCGACAAGACCGGCATCTACCACTTCTCTAACGAGGGTGTATGCTCCTGGTTCGACTTTGCCAAGATTATCTGCGAACTCAGCGGCAATACCTGCGATATTCAGCCTTGTTACAGCGAGGAGTTCCCAAGCCCAGTGAAGCGTCCTCACTTCTCAGTGCTCGACAAGAGTAAGCTGAAGCAGACCTTCGGTTTCAAGGTGCCATACTGGACTGACAGTTTGAAGAAATGCATTGCCGAATTGTCGGAAGCAAAATAATTATTAATTATAAATTATTAATTGAAATGAAGAATATCATTATCACGGGCGGTGCTGGTTTCATCGGCTCACACGTAGTAAGGCTTTTCGTGAACAAATATCCTGAGTATCACATCATCAACCTCGATAAGTTGACATACGCAGGCAACCTGGCTAACCTCAAGGACATTGAGGACAAGCCTAACTATACTTTCGTTAAGGGCGACATCTGCGATTTCGACCTGATGTTGAAGCTGATGCAGGACTACAAGGTGGATGGCATCATCCATCTCGCTGCCGAGAGCCACGTAGATAGAAGTATCAAGGATCCATTCACTTTTGCTCATACCAACGTGATGGGTACCCTGTCTCTGCTCCAGGCGGCAAAGATCTACTGGGAGAGTCTTCCAGAGGGTTACGAGGGCAAGCGTTTCTACCACATCTCTACCGATGAGGTTTATGGTGCATTACAGATGACTCACCCTGAGGGCATTCCTGCTCCTTTCACCACTAAGGCATCCAGCGGTAAGAACCACGAGGCTTACGGCGAGGAGTTCTTCCTGGAGACTACCAAGTATAATCCTCACTCTCCATACTCTGCATCCAAGGCAAGCTCAGACCACTTCGTTCGTGCTTTCCACGATACATACGGTATGCCAACCATCGTGACCAACTGCTCTAACAACTACGGTCCATACCAGTTCCCAGAGAAGTTGATTCCGCTGTTCATCAACAATATCCGTCATCGCAAGCCATTGCCAGTATATGGTAAGGGTGAGAACGTGCGCGACTGGTTGTATGTAGTGGATCATGCCCGTGCCATCGATATGATTTTCCACAAGGGTAAGATTGCCGAGACTTACAACATCGGCGGTTTCAACGAGTGGAAGAACATCGATATTATCAAGGTAGTCATCAAGACAGTAGACCGTCTGCTCGGCAGAAAGGAAGGCGAGGATATGGATCTCATCACTTATGTAACCGACCGAAAGGGTCACGATATGCGTTACGCCATCGACTCTCGCAAGCTTCAGAAGGAACTCGGTTGGGAGCCATCTCTCCAGTTTGAGGAGGGTATCGAGGAAACCGTAAAATGGTATCTCGAGAACCAGGAATGGATGGACAACGTAACCTCTGGTGATTACCAGAAGTACTACGACAACATGTATTCTAACCGATAGTAGTACATCCTATCATATAGAAGCCCTGCATTTGTTAGCGCAAATGCAGGTTTTTTTTGCTTTTCATCGATTAAAAACCTATAAATCTATTATAATTTCTTAATATTTTCATGTTTGTTTCAAAGAAAACTCAAAAGTAGAAAATATTTTTTTATCTTTGCAGTTTCAAGTTAGATAATGATAAGGAATATCCTAGAATAGTAACAAGAATATCCTAGAATGAATTAAGGAATAATAAAAGGTATTGAGATGAAGAAGCATAATGTATTCGGCATAGCAATGGCGGTTGCCGCCTTGTCGTGCCTCCCTATAAAGGGACAGGAAAAGGTGGTTCCATTGAAATATGGAAATATGGACCACTGGGTAGTAAGAAATATCAAGGAATCGGCTATCATCGGCGGTAATCAGAAAACCATCTATGCCGTGGGACCGAATATGACCCTCAACGGAAATACGCCTTATACCAACAAGGGCGGTTCGCCATGGGGATCATCCAATGTGCTGGCACACGTATCGGGCATCTATAAAACCAACAACTCGGTGTATCGCGACAAACACGAGGGGGGATATTGTGCCAAACTGGTTACCCATATAGAAAAGGTGAAGGTGCTCGGACTCATCAACATCAAGGTGCTGGCTGCCGGCTCCCTCTTTCTGGGCGATGTGCGCGAACCGATTACCAGTACCAAGGATGGTCCGAAGGCTATCAACTGGGGCATCCCGTTTACGGCACGTCCTAAGGCTGTGAGATTCGACTACAAGACCTACATGCCGAATGTGGCTCATCGCATCAAGCAGACCGGATTCAGCAGTGCATCCACCGTGGCGGGTCGCGACTATGCCATCGCCGTGCTCTATCTGCAAAAGCGTCATGAAGATGCCCAGGGCAACATCACGGCCAAGCGTGTGGGAACGATGGTGGTAAAGTATGGCAAGAGCACCAATGGATGGGTGGAGAATGCCACCTATACCATTCATTATGGTGACATCCGCCACATGGCCGGTTACGATGCAGCCACGATGGGGCTCCGTTCTACCGATTACGCCCGCAACAGCAAGGGAAAGTGTGTGCCTGTGAAGGAAGTGGGATGGGCGAGTGCTGGCGATACGCCGAGCCATCTCATCCTGCAGTTCTCCTCTTCGCATGGCGGAGCCTACATCGGTACGCCAGGCAATACCCTGTGGATTGATAATGTGGCAATGGTGTATTAATCATGTAAATATTGACTTTTAAATATCGACTTTATGAAGCATATCCTGACAATACTTGTTGCGATGTTGGCATTGGGCAGCTATGCCTCGGAGCCATTTTCTGCAGATAGTGTCTTTTCAGAAAAGGCTAGCAGCACTATCGTGCAGGCAGATTCAATTCATGAAGCCAAGAAATCGTGGATGACTCGTTTTCTTGATTACTTCAATGATGCCAATAAGAACAAGAAGCATAAGCGTTTTGACTTCAGTGTGATAGGTGGTCCGCACTATGCATCAGATACCAAGTTTGGCTTGGGCATGGTGGCGGCGGGTCTCTATCGTACAGATGTGAACGACAGCATTCTTCCTCCTTCCAATGTCTCGCTCTTTGGCGATGTGAGCACGGTGGGGTTCTATATGTTGGGGGTTAGGGGTAACCATCTAGCACCCCAGGGGCGCTATCGCATAGACTATCACCTTTATTTCTATTCATTCCCTTCTGATTTCTGGGGAATGGGTTTTGAGATGGGCGATAACGACGACAACAAGAGCGATATGAAACGATGGCAGGCTCAGGTGGAGGCAAGCTTCCTCATCAAGGTGGCTGATAACTTCTATGTAGGACCGATGGCGGCTTATGATTATGTAATCGGAAAGCAGATAGAACGTCCAGAACTGTTGCAGGGCATGGATAAGCATACCTGGAATGTGGGAGCGGGTGTATCGCTGGTTTATGATAATCGCGATAATCTGACGAATCCGCATCGGGGCATCTATCTGAATATCAAGCAGATGTTTCGGCCTAAGTTCATGGGCAATGACTATGCCTTCAGCAGTACGAAATTCCGCTTTGATGCTTATCAGCGGCTGGGTAAGGGAACGATACTTGCCGAGGATTTTGGAGCGAATCTTAATTTCGGAAATCCTTCGTGGGGCATGATGGCGGAGTTGGGCGGAACCAGTTCGATGCGTGGCTACTACGAGGGGCGCTATCGTGACAAGCATTCACTGGAGGCTACGGTGGAGCTGCGCCAGCATGTGTGGAAGCGCAATGGCATTGTGGTCTGGGCAGGAGCCGGCACCGTTTTTCCTAAGTTCTCTGCCATGAGAAGCCGGCAGATTCTGCCGAATGCCGGTGTGGGCTATCGCTGGGAATTCAAGAAGGATGTGAATGTAAGATTGGATTATGGTTTTGGAAAGTCGGGACAATCCGGTTTCCTCTTCAATATCAACGAAGCATTTTGATGAGGCTTTTTCATGATGCATTCACGATGCTTTCATGATATGCTCTATATATAATAAGGTGTAGGCTATGAATAATTCTATATGTAAAACGATATGTAATACTATATATAATAAGGTGTCTTCGGGAGCCTTTCTTTATGGTTATGCGGTGGTGGCGCTGCTGCTGCCTAATATAGCCCTGTGCTTTACCGAAAGATTATCTTTCTGGGCTTGTGGTGTCAACGTGCTGCTGCCTTTGGCACTGTATATGTGGTTCTTTTCCGTCGCCAAATGTCCGGGAAAGATGGTATGGTGGGCGTTCATCTTCATCTTTTTTGCAGCCTTCCAGCTGGTGCTGCTCTATCTCTTCGGTACGGGAGTGATAGCGGTGGATATGTTTCTGAATCTCGTAACCACCAATGCGGGTGAAGCGATGGAACTCCTGGATAATCTGGCTCCTGCCGTGGTGGGTGTCTTCGTCATCTATCTGCCACTGCTGGTTCTGGGCATTATCCATATCAGGAAGAAACATCAGATATCGGCTGCATTTCAGCATCACGTTCGAAAATGGGTGATGGAGGTGGGAGGTATCGGCCTCTTCTGTCTGCTGGCATGCTATGTGGTGGTGGATGATTACCGCATGCGCAACCAGCTCTATCCTGTCAACGTCTGCTACAATCTCTATCTGGCTTTTGAGCGCAATGCTGCTTCAGAGAATTATAAGGAGGCAAGCCGGGATTTTAAGTTTGATGCCAGGAGTGAGCATTCTGCCACGGCTCCCGAGGTGTATGTGATGGTAGTAGGAGAGACGGCACGAGCTCATAATTTCAGTCTTTACGGCTATCCTCGGAATACCAATCCTCTGCTTTCCAAGACACCGGGTATCAAAGCTTTCCCGAATGTGACAACGCAGAGCAATACCACCCATAAGAGTGTACCGATGCTCTTGTCTGCTGCATCAGCCGAGGATTTTGAGCGACTTTTTCATGAGAAAGGCATCCTGGCGGCCTTTAAGGAAGCCGGATTCCATACTGTGTTTATCAGCAACCAGTTGCCCAATCATTCGTTTATCGATTTTCTGGGAGAACAGGCTGATGAGCATTATTTTCTGAAGAAAGAGGATGCTTCGCAAGGCAACCATTATGATGAGGATCTGTTGCAGAAACTGGATGAGATATTGCCATTGGCTGATGCTTCCTCGTCTGCCCATTACCATTACCGTTATCGCAAACTCTTCGTGGTTCTTCATTCCTATGGTTCTCACTTCAATTATCAGGAGCGTTATCCCAGTAGTTTCGCTTACTTCAAGCCTGATAGCAGGAGTGAGGCAAAGCCAGAGAATCGGCGTGACCTCCTGAATGCCTATGATAATACCATCCGATATACCGATTATATCCTGCATGGTATCATTGAACGTCTGCAGAAATGGGAGGGGGTACAGGCTAAGACGGATGGGGTATATGGTCAGCCTACATCAGCGATGCTCTATACCAGCGATCATGGAGAGAATATTTTCGATGATGAGCGCTGTCTCTTCCTTCATGCAGCCCCGAAGGCTTCGGATTTCGAACTGCATGTGCCTTTCATCATCTGGACTTCTGATGGATTCAGTAAACAATATCCGAATATATTGAAGGCATTGGGAGAAAATCGGTCAAAACAGGTGCAGAGTAGTCTTTCGGCTTTTCATACCATGCTGGGCATCGGTGGCATTCAGACCCGTTATCGCCAGGATGAATACTCGGTGGCAAGTGGTAAATATCATCCAACGAAGTTGCTCTATCTCGATGATCATGATGAGGCTATACCACAGGAAGATGCCAAGTTTTTGCGTTAAATTCTAAGCCAAAAGGCTTTCCTGATGTAAAATTCATGAAAAGAGTTTTCGTAAATATCAATTATTTGCGAAAACTCTTTGTCGTGTCTATAATTTGCAGTATCTTTGCACCCGGATTTAGATAATAATAAAAATACAGCTGTTATGGAACCAACTCGAAAAATCGAAAAGGTGGGTATGCGCAACCTCCGCATGGAGGATTACGACCAGCTCGCCAAGTCGTTTAAGCGTATTTACGCTGACTCAGATGTATTCTGGACAAAAGAACAGATTAAGAAACTCATTACTATCTTCCCTGAGGGACAGGTGGTTATCATCGTGGATGATAAGATTGTGGGCTGTGCCCTCTCTATCATCGTTAACTATGATATGGTGAAAGGCGACCATACCTATGCTCAGGTTACGGGTAATGAAACCTTCAATACCCACAATCCTCATGGAAATATCCTTTACGGCATTGAGGTGTTTATCCACCCAGACTATCGTGGCTTGCGATTGGCGCGCCGTATGTATGAGTATCGTAAGGAACTCTGCGAGAAGCTCAACCTGAAGGCTATCATGTTTGGAGGTCGTATTCCAAACTATCATAAGTATGCCGACAAGATGCGCCCTAAGGAGTATATCGAGCACGTAAGAAACCGTGAAATCTATGACCCGGTTCTTACCTTCCAGCTTTCCAATGATTTTCACGTGCGCCGCGTCATCCGCAACTATCTTCCTAGTGATGAGGAGAGTGAACACTGCGCCACCTTGCTGCAGTGGGATAACATCTACTATCAGCCACCTACGGATTCCTATGTAGATAGAAAGCCAACCGTGAGAATCGGCTTGGTACAGTGGCAGATGCGTCCATACGCTTCGGTGGACGACCTCTTCGAGCAGGTAGAGTTCTTCGTGGATTCCGTGAGCGATTACAAGAGCGATTTCATCCTCTTCCCAGAGTATTTCAATGCACCATTGATGGCGAGATTCAACGATTTGGGTGAGGCACAGAGCATCCGCATGATGGCTCAATATACCGATGAGATTCGTGACCGATTCCGCGAGTTGGCCATCAGTTACAACATCAACATCATCACGGGTAGTATGCCTTATCTCAAGGACGACTCCCTCTATAACGTGGGCTTCCTGTGCCGTAGAGATGGTAGCGTGGATATGTATGAGAAAATTCACGTAACGCCAGATGAGCAGAAGTGCTGGGGATTGAGCGGCGGTAGCCATATCCAGACTTTCGACACCGATTGCGGTAAGATTGGTATCGTAATCTGCTATGACGTGGAGTTCCCTGAGTTGTCAAGATTAATGGCAGAGGATGGTATGCAGATTCTCTTCGTTCCGTTCATGACCGATACGCAGAATGCTTACTCCCGAGTAAGAGTCTGTGCCCAGGCGCGTGCCATCGAGAATGAGTGCTATGTAGCCATTGCGGGTAGTGTGGGCAACTTGCCACGTGTTCACAACATGGATATCCAGTATGCCCAGAGTGCTGTGTTCACTCCTTGCGACTTCGCCTTCCCTAACGACGGCAAGCGTTCGGAGGCAACACCGAATACCGAGATGATTCTCGTTTCAGATGTAGATTTGAACCTTCTGAACGAGCTTCATACCTATGGCGCTGTAAGAAATCTTCGCGATCGCCGCAAGGATCTTTATGACTTGAAGCAGAAGAAGTAAGTTAAGTGAAGAGTGAAGAACGAAGAGTGAAGAATTCAATTGTATTGATATATAGATATATAAAGAATGTATAAGATAGATATCTCGGAGCGCACGCTCCACTTCAAGCAGCCGGCAGGCACGTCTCGTGGGGTTTATACCACGAGACACAGTTATTATCTCACTCTCACCTCCGATGAAATGCCGGGGGTAGAGGGAGTGGGAGAGTGTGCTACGCTCCCTGATCTCAGTTGCGATGCCAAACCGGAATATGAGATGACCCTGCGACAGGTTTGTCAGATGGTGGAGCAGATGGGACGCATTCCGTACGATATGATTCGTGCTTACCCTAGCATCACCTTCGGATTGGAAACAGCCTTCGCTTCGTTCTTCGATGCAGCGAAGAAGTTTTTGGAGATTGTTCCTGCTGAAGGAGCATCTTCTTCTTCAGAAATGTTGAAGCAGAAAGGGGTTCCTGTTCCAGCTGGAATGGAGAACCTGACAGATTTTTTCGACTCTCCTTTCGGTAGGGGAGAAGAGGGCATCACCATCAATGGACTGGTGTGGATGGGTACTTACGAGGAGATGTTGGCACGACTGGAGGAGAAACTCCAGGCGGGTTTCCATTGCGTGAAACTGAAGATTGGTGCCATCGATTTCTTCAAGGAACTCGATCTCATCAAGCGCATTCGTGATGTCTATACCCAGGAACAGGTGGAGTTGCGAGTGGATGCCAATGGCGGTTTTCTGCCAGAGAATGCCATGAGCCAGTTGGAGGCTTTGGCCAAGTATGATATCCATTCCATCGAGCAGCCTATCAAGCAGCATCAGTGGCCTAAGATGGCTCAGCTTTGTAGGGAAACTCCGCTCCCTATCGCCCTGGATGAGGAGTTGATTGGGGTGAATGTGAGAAGCATGAAAGAGGCACTGCTCGATACCATTCGTCCGCAATATATCATCTTGAAGCCTTCGCTCCATGGTGGTATCTATGGTTGCAACGAGTGGATTCAGTTGGCCAACCAGCGAGGCATCGGCAGTTGGATTACCTCTGCATTGGAGAGCAACATCGGTCTCCATGCCATCGCCCATTATGCTGCCAAGGTATATGGTCCGAATGTCGAGATGCCGCAGGGTTTGGGCACCGGTCAGCTCTTTACTGATAACATCCCGATGCCATTGGAAATCCGTGGTGACAAACTCTTTATTGTAAAATAATATAACATAGTATTTTACCCCTATTTGTTTCGGCGGATTTGCAATCCGCCGCATCATTGGGTAACTATTGCGGATTTGTAATCCGCTAAGCAGGGTATAATTTAAATTATGACTTTAGAAGATTTCCTTTCTGAATGGAATAACGATAGCGACACGGTGCTGGTGCATACCAGTGGCTCCACGGGAAAGCCCAAGCCGATGATGGTGGAGAAGAAGCGAATGCTCAACTCCGCCCGCATTACTTGTGATTTCCTGGGTTTGAAGCCGGGAGACAGTGCTCTGCTCTGTATGTCGCTTGATTATATCGCAGGTAAGATGGTGGTGGTGCGCAGTATCGAGCGCCATCTCCATCTTATTTCTGTTTCTCCTAGTGGCCATCCGCTGAAGGATATCAATTTGAAAGATGCAAATGGAAAAGATGTAAACGGGGAGATTACTTTTGCTGCCATGGTTCCGATGCAGGTGTATAACACCCTGCAGGTTCCTGAGGAGCGGGAGCGACTCACTCATATCCGCCATCTCATTATCGGAGGTGGAGCCATCGATGCATCTTTAGAAAAAGAACTCCGTTCGCTTCCTGGCAATATTGCCATCTGGAGCACTTACGGCATGACCGAAACCTTATCTCATATCGCCTTGCGAAGAATCAATGGCGCTGAGGCTAGCGAATGGTATCAGCCTTTCGATAGCGTGAAAATCAGTCAGACCGATGAAGGCTGTCTCGTCATCGATGCTCCTCTGGTTTGTGCCGAAACCCTGGTAACGAATGATATTGTGGAAATAGAGCCTTATATATATAATAAGGTGGAAAACCATGAAGAGGTGGAAAATCATGATAAGGTGGAAAAACTTCGTTTCCGAATCAAGGGCAGAAAGGATAATGTAATCTGCAGCGGTGGTATCAAGATTCAGATAGAAGAAGTGGAGGCTCTCTTGAAGCCTCATCTTGAAAAGCCTTTCATGATAGCCAAGAAGAAAGATGAGAAGTTTGGAGAAATCGCCGTTCTCCTGACAGAGGATGAGGATCTCAAAAAAGTAGAGGCGACTATCCGCCGCCTCTTATCAGATCATAAATATTGGATTCCAAGGGAATTCCGATATGTAGAGCATCTTCCGCTTACCGAAACCGGAAAGCCGAAGCGATCTATCCTTCTCTGAAGAAGTCGAGTGCTTCCTTGATTTCCTCAACGGTAGCCGTCTGGTTGATGCGGATATCTCCGATGCCTCCCATCATGGTGAAGTTGATGATGCCATTCTGGTTCTTCTTGTCGTGATGCATCAGCTCAATCAGCTCGTCGTAGTCATCGCAGGTGATGTTCAGCGTACCGTAGTTCTCCTTGATGAAGTTCACGGTCTGTCGCATCTTCTCGGTAGGGAATCCCGTTTTGATGACACTGAGGTAAAGTTCTGGAATCAAGCCGAATGCCACGGCGTAGCCATGGAGGATAGGCTTGCGCTTCAATGCCCAGCTCTCGAAGGCATGACCGAAGGTGTGACCCAGGTTCAGTGCCTTGCGGATGCCCTTCTCATGAGGGTCCTGCTCCACGATGCGCTCCTTCACCTTCACGCTGTCGCCCACCATACGCTGCAACTGCTTCAGGTCGGGGTTGGCAAGGTCGAAGCTCACCAGTTCTTCCCACATCGCCTCGGTAGAAATCAAACCGTGCTTCAGCATTTCGGCATAGCCCGAACAGATGTTCTCGGCATCCAGAGTCTTCAGGAACTCAGTGTCGAGAATCACGAACTTGGAGTCGTTGAAAACGCCCACTTCGTTCTTCAGTCCGCCGAAGTTGATACCGGTCTTTCCGCCCACCGAAGCATCCACCATGGCAAGCAGGGTGGTAGGGATATTGATGAAGTTGATGCCACGCTTAAAGGTGCTGGCAGCGAAACCTCCCAGGTCGGTCACCATGCCGCCTCCCAGGTTAATCATGCAAGAGTGACGGGAAGCGCCACCCTCCTGCAATCCTTTCCAAACCATCATGAGGCTCTCGATGTCCTTGTGGCTGTCGGTTGCCGGAATCGTAATCACCTGTGCTTCCTTCATGCAGTAGAATTTCTTCAGCAGCGGGAGGCACTCTTTCTGGGTAGTGGTATCAGTAAGAACAAACAGCTTGTCGTGCTCACATTCGGCAAGGGCGCTCACCAGTTCGCCTTCTAGATGGGTTGATATGATAACTCTTTGATTCATAACATATAAACATTTTAAAGGTCATTATTTATGAGCCATCTTTGGCTGGCTCATCTGAAATTATGTTGCAAAGGTACGTTAAATAAGAGACAAAACAAAATAAAAAAGCACTTTTTAATGATAAAAGTTTAAACCTTGTTATATTTCGTGCGTCAAAATAGGCAGTTATAAAATGCATAGAATAAATAATAACATTAAATAAATGATGAAACGAACAATTCTGACGATGCTCCTGGCTATCTTCGCCATGGCATCCTTTGCTCAGGAACGCCTGATAAGCGGTGCGATTATCGACCGCGATACTAAGGATCCCGTGGAGCAAGTAACGATTCAGCTACTTAAGGCCGACAGCACCTACGTGTCGGGTGCCATTAGCAACGAGAAGGGACTCTTCCATCTCAATGCACCTGCCAATGGCAAGTATTTACTAAAGATTTCGAGTGTGGGTTACAAGACTACCGTGAAGCGTGTGCAGATTGCCGACGATAAGAATCTGGCAATGGGCAATGTGGTTCTCGGTGCAGATGCCATCATGCTGAAGGGTGCCGTGGTTACTGCCATGGCGCAGAAGGTGAACCTGAAGGAGGATACCTTCGTCTATAACTCGGCGGCTTACCGCACACCGGAAGGTTCGGTGGTTGAGGAGCTGGTGAAGCGCCTGCCGGGTGCTGAGGTCAGCGACGACGGTACCATCAAGATCAATGGTAAGGAAGTGAAGAAGATTCTCGTGGATGGCAAGGAGTTTATGACGGGCGATACCAAGACAGCCCTGAAGAACCTGCCTACCAGCATCATCGACAAGATCAAGGCCTACGATGAGAAGAGTGATCTTTCTAAGGTAACCGGTATTGATGATGGCGAGGAGCAGACCGTGCTCGACTTCGGTGTGAAGAAGGGTATGAACAAGGGTATGATTTCCAATATCGACCTGGGTGTGGGCAACAAGAGCCGCTACAATATGCGTGGCATGGGCGCTTATTTCAATGATAACAACCGATTCATGCTCTTTGCCAATGCCAACAATACCAGCGACCGTGGATTCGGCGGTGGTCCTGGCAGAGGATTCTGGGGCGGTGCCAACGGATTGAATGCCAGCAAGATGATAGCTGCCAACTATAACTATGAGTTGAAGAACAAGTTCAAGTTCAATACTTCCCTCCGCTGGAACCACAGCGATGGCGATGTATGGAGCAGCCGTTCCAGCGAGAACTTCATGGGCAGCAGCAGCTCTTTCAGCAATAGCCTGAGCCAGAGTTTCTCCCGCAGCAACAGTTGGAATGGTAACATCCGATTGGAGTGGATGCCTGATACGATGACCAACATCCTCTTCCGTCCTTCCATCTCCTGGAGCACCAGCGATGGTTTGAGCGGCAGCCAGTCGGCATCTTACAACAAGGATCCTTATACCATCACCACCAAAGACCCTCTTTCTGAGGAAGGTATTGAGGAGTTGGAAAAGGCTGAGGCTATGGTGAACAGTCAGTTGACTAACGGAATCACCTATTCTGATAATAACAATATCAGGGGTATGCTGCAGGTGAACCGCAAGTTGGGCAACAAGGGACGCAACATCACCTTCCGTGTGGATGCCAAATATACGGATAAGGACAGCAAGAGCATCTCGCTCAACAATGCCAAGCTCTATCTCGTACAGACAGCGGAGGGCAAGGATTCTACTTATCAGACCAACCGCTATAACCTGACTCCTTCGAAGAATTACAGCTATGCGGGCCAGTTGACCTATAGTGAGCCACTCTGGAAGGCTACCTTCCTGCAGTTCAGCTATAAGTTTACTTACAGCTACTCCAAGAGCGACCGCAACACCTACGATTTCAGCAAGAATGCCATGACAGGCGACCATGAGTATCGTGGTTGGGATAGTTATCTGAATCCGTTTGCCGGTCAACTCAATGACTATAGGGATAATGAGTTGAGCCGTTTCTCTGAGTATCGCAACTATAACCATGATATCCAGGTGATGATGCGATTCATCCGTAAGAAGTATAATCTGAACTTCGGTGTGATGGTTCAGCCTCAGCAGTCGAAGTATATCCAGGATTATCAGGGCGTGCATGTAGATACCGTTCGCAACGTGACGAATATCAGTCCAACCCTCGATTTCCGTTATCGCTTCTCAAAGATGAGCAACCTGCGTGTGAACTATCGTGGTACCACAGCGCAGCCAAGCATCTCTCAGTTGCTTGATATCACAGATAACAGCGACCCGCTGAACATCTCAAAGGGTAACCCTGGATTGAAGCCATCGTTCACTCAGAACTTCCGGTTGTTCTACAACAATTTCGTGCAGAACCACAACAAGGGTGTCATGACCTTCATCAACTTCTCTACCACCAACAATAGCATCAGCAACAAGGTGACCTACGATGAGACGACTGGTGGAAGAATCACCCGTCCGGAGAATATCAATGGTAATTGGAATGTGATGGGAGCCTTCATGTTCAACTGCTCTATCGACAGTGCCGGTGTATGGAACGTGAATACCGACACCAACTTGGGTTACAACAACTACGTGAGCTATCTGAGTCTCGACAAGCAGTCTGATTCCCAGAAGAATACCACCCGCAGTACCACTTGGAGAGAGCGCCTCTCTTTCAGTTATCGCAACGACTGGTTGGAGCTTTCGCTTGATGGAACATTGAATTATAACCATGCCAAGAACAAGTTGCAGCCTAACAGCAACCTCGATACCTGGCAGTTCTCTTATGGTCCTAGCATGACGCTTACAGCTCCTTGGGGAACCAGCTTGAACTCAAGCCTCTCTATCAGCAGTCGCCGTGGATATAATGATAGCAGCATGAACACCGATGAGTATGTATGGAATGCGCAGCTTTCTCAGAGTTTCTTGAAGGGCAAGCCATTGACCATCATGCTCCAGTTCTACGATATTCTTCGTCAGCAGAGCACTTTCTCCCGTGCCATTTCTGCTACATCCCGTACGGATACGGAGTATAATGCCATCAACAGCTATGCGATGCTTCATGTGGTATATCGCTTGAATCTCTTCGGAGGCAAGCAGGCTCGCAGGGATGGACCTGATGGACCTGGCGGACCTGGTGGACCTGGTGGTCGTCCTAACTTCGGTGGTCGTCCATTCGGTGGTGGTCGTCCATTCGGAAGAATGTTCTAAAAAAGAAAATGAAGTAAGCTTCATTTAAAACGATAGTAAGCCTCACTCAATGTTTATGCGAGGCTTATTTCAAATAGGTATGACGAGAAAAAAATCCCCGCTCTTCGTTATGAAGAACGGGGATTGTTTTATTTGGGATTACTAAAAGTTCATTGATTAGAGAGAGAACTTGTAACCTACAGTAATCTGAATTACGTTGTTGTAGTGATCGTAGTTATCTGCAATCTTAGTTACACCGATGTTGTAACGAGCATCGAAAACGATACCCTGGTACTCGTAAGAGAGACCTACTGGGATAGAGAGATCTACAGTCTTAGCATCGTCCATATCGTCCTTATTTACCAAGAAACCTGGCTGCAAACCTGCCTTGAGAGCAAGACCAGCTACTGGGTAGTAGTTCAAAGTGATAGGCACATTGATATAGCCTGGATTCCACTTATAGTCATTCTTGATAGTTCCGCCTCCGATAGGAGTATCGATTTCAACATCCTTGCCCTTGAAGCCCTGTACAGAGTAGAGAGCGCCTACAGCAACACCAAAGTTGCTGGCAGCCTGATACTGCAATTCTGCACCAGCTGCGAAACCAGCCTTCCAGTCATTATCACCGATTGTAGAAACATTCAAACCAACCTTAGGCTGGAGAGTTGTTGTACCTGCAGCCTGCTGTGCGAAAGCACCTACTGAAGACAGCACCATAGCTGCCATAACAAATAATTTCTTCATAACTCTTTCAAATTATAAATTTAAAACTGTTAATATTCACGTAGCTTTTGAAATAGTATGTTACTATAAAGCTGAAATGAGGTAGCCATTTATCATGCCTTTCCATCATCTCTCGGGTGCAAAGATATAATTTTTCACAATAGAGTCCAAACAAATTAATGATTATTTGCTTAAATCGGGCGAAAAGATACGAAATTGTTACCAAATAGAATGTTTTTAGATTTTTTTTCGCAATGATTTGTGGAGCACTCATCCTGATTTGTCTTTTTGCTGTCGGGTTGATTATTCACGAAAAGAGCCAGCAAAAGAAGAATGCTCAATGGGAATAAAAAAATCCCCTATACAGTATAAAAGATGTATAGGGGATTCTTTTATTCTTCATCCTCGTCCCAGCCTTCTTCGTCAAATCCAAACATGGCTGGATCAACGAAGGCATCCAGGGCTCGGCGTTCCTTCTTGGTTGGGCGACCAGTGCCTCTTGCTCTATCTACGAATCCGCTGATGCGACTCATCTCCAGCAATTCATATTGCTTGGGATCCGTCACGTTCTTATAGACTCCGAAAAGCATTTTGGCTCCTACACGCTGCTCTATGCAATCGAGCACCTCGAAAGAGTAGGTGATAGGGGCTTTCTTTACGCTCACCACATCGCCACGCTTGATGATGAAGGAAGGCTTTCTCGTTACGCCTCCCACCATGACGCGGCCATTCTTACAGGCATCGGCAGCAATGCTGCGGGTCTTGTAAATGCGGGCAGCCCAGAGCCACTTGTCTATTCTTGCTGATTCCTTCATGATTATTTCTTTCCTAGCTTATTGTATTGGTTCATGGTGATGTCGATACCAGCCAATACGAAGCTCTTGATAATCTCCACACCCAGGTCGATGGCAGGCTGAAGCTGCTTCATGTCTTCCTCAGTGTATTTGCCCAGCACCCAGTCTATCTGTCCGCCTCGTGGATAATCGTTGCCGATACCCATGCGCAGGCGGGCGTAGTTCTGGCCGATAAGCTGCTGGATATGACCCAGTCCGTTGTGACCACCGTTGCTTCCGTTCGCCTTCAGGCGGAAAGCACCCAGCGGCAGGGCGAGCTCATCGCTGATTACCAGGAGTCGGCTTTGGTCAATCTTTTCCTGATTCAGCCAATATCTCACGGCATTACCACTCAGGTTCATGAAAGTGGTAGGCTTCAGCAGGATAATCTTTCTTCCCTTGAGCGTGGTCTCGGCAACAAAGCCATATCGCTTATCCTCAAAATGAATATTGGACGCTTTAGCAAAAGCGTCCAATACCATAAATCCTGTGTTGTGCCTGGTGCCAGCGTATTCATCGCCAGGGTTACCAAGCCCACAAATCAAATATTTATCCAATGTTTGATAATGCTTTACTCAGGTTCGTAAAATCTTTGATGACTATCGATTAAGCCTCCTCCTCAGCAGCAGCCTGTGCAGCGAGCTGAGCGTTACGTGTCATCTTGATAGAGCAAACTACAACAGCCTTGCTTGTAGCCAACTCGAGACCCTCGAATGAGAGGTCACCTACCTTGATGCTCTTACCAATCTTCAACTCTGTAACGTCGATATCGAGGTGCTCAGGAATCTGCTGGTATGGAGCAGTAACGTTGATCTTACGGATAGAGAGGTTCATACGACCACCATCACGTACACCCTGTGCAAGACCTACCAACTTCACTGGAATACCGATAGTGATAGGCTTCTGGTCGTTCACCTCGTAGAAGTCAACGTGCAGAGGAGCGTCTGTTGTTGGGTGGAACTGAATCTCCTTCATGATAGCTGTACGGCTCTCACCATCGATGATGAGGTTGATAACATATACATGAGGAGTGTAGATAATCTTACGCAACTCTGTGAATGGAACTGCGAATGACAAAGCCTCAGGAGCACCGTTAGCATCCTTCTTCTCACCATAAAGGTTACATGGGATAAAACCTTCCTTACGCAATGCCTTAGAAGCTTTCTTGCCAAGGTCTGTACGCTTCTGACCTGTTACATTAATCTCTTTCATTTTGTGTTACTCTAAATTAAGTTGTGAATAATAATTTTGCCTTAACTCGCCATCACACGGATTAGCTTTGTTTTAAGCATGCCCTACGAGGTTTTCTCGCAAAGCGGGTGCAAAATTACTACTTTTATTTGAATTACGCAAGTTTTAGCCCGTTTTTTCTTCCTTTAGATGCGTTAAATATTTAAAAACGCTCTTCTAACCTTAAAAAAATAGAAAAGATTACCCGTTTTCTTGCATATTATATATTAAATATGTAAATTTGCAGTGTTTTAGGTAAATATATAAATAAATCTTTTAAATTATTAGAGAATGATTAATAGGGATTTGATTAGACGTAAGATTGTGCAGTTAACCTACGCATACTATCAGAACGGCAATCATAATATTGATAATGCTGAAAAGGAGCTCATGTTTGCTCTCTCAAAGTCGTATGATTTGTACAACTACATGTTGCAGCTCATGGTGGCTATCACCCAGGAGGCTCGCAAGCGTTATGACGTTGAGGTGGCACGAGCTCAGCGTGAGGGTACACCAGAGCCTTCTTCAAGAATGGCTTTCAACCGCTTCGCTACGCAGTTGGAGGAGAACAAGATGCTCGTAGAGTGGATTGATATCAAGAAGTCTTCGTGGGAAGAGGATATCGAAGTGGTCCGCAAGCTCTATACTGCCATTGTCTCTAGCGATCTCTATACCAGCTATATTGATGGTTCCATGACGAAGGATCACGAAGAGGGGGAACTCGATGACTATGCATACGACCGTGAGTTCTGGCGCCGTGCCTACAAGGCTTTCATCCAGAACAATGATGAACTCGATGCCATGCTCGAAGAGAAGAGCCTCTATTGGAACGACGATAAGGACATCGTAGATACCTTCGTGCTGAAGACCATCAAGCGCTTCGACCCAGCCAACAAGGCAAACCAGGAGTTGCTCCCTGAGTATAAGGATGCAGAAGACCGCGACTTTGCCCGCAAGCTCTTCCGTGCCACCCTGCTCAATTGCGAATCCTACCAGCACTACATCAGCGATGCCTGCCGCAACTGGGATTTCGGACGCCTGGCTTACATGGATGTGGTAGTCATGCAGATTGCCATCGCCGAGATGATGACTTTCCCTGGCATCCCGGCCGTCATTACTATCAACGAGTATGTGGAACTTGCCAAGTTATACAGCACTCCTCGAAGCGGTGGTTATGTGAATGGTATGCTCGATAGCATCGCCCGTTTCCTCAACTCTCGCGGACTCATCCAGAAGGAAATGCCAGAGCGCAAGAACAACAAAGGCGGTCAGCATCCTAATCACTCAAACCATCCACATCGCCCACATTACGATAAGTAATATATATTATAATGTACGCGTACATTATAAGTGGCATAATGGCGAGTATGATAGAGTGAATAGATAGATAAATAGATAATTCAACAAAATAATAACATCAAGACATGACAAATTTAGTATTGCAAGCAGCTGCTGGTGGTGGCAGCATGAGTTTCCTCATTATGATGGTAGCCATCTTCGCTATCATGTGGTTCTTCATGATTCGTCCTCAGCAGAAGAAGCAGAAAGAGATACGTAAGTTCCAGAACTCTCTCGCCGAGGGATCTAAGGTGGTTACAGGTGGCGGCGTTTACGGCACCGTTAAGCACGTAAACCTTGAGCAGAACACGGTGGATGTGGAGATTGCACGTGGCGTGGTCATCACTGTAGCCAAGGGCTACGTGTTTGCTGATGCTGCCAGCCAGACTCCTAACGCATAAATAGGATTCACCAGAAACTTTCATGCGTAGTGTTCGGAACATATTGAAAGCTGTCAGAAACTTCCTGTTCAGTGGCCTGAATAAGGAGTTTCTGATTTTTTTGTTCTTTCTCGCTCTCAGCGGCGCCTTCTGGTTGTTGATGACGCTCAATGAGACAATGGAGAGAGAATTCAAGATTCCTGTGCGCTTGTCCGGCGTACCTAGAAATGCCGTAATAACGGGTGAACTGCCTGATACCGTGCGCGTTACGGTGAGGGATAAGGGATTCACACTCGTTACCTACGATTTCCGTCCTCTTGTCTTCCGATTCAGCAACTATGCTGATGAGGATGAAGGCAAGGGAGTGATACCGCTGACGGATGTGCAGAAGCAGGTGCTCTCGCAGATGTATGGTTCCAGTAAACTGCTGCAGGTAAAACCGGGTGCATTCGACTTCTATTTCACCTATGGAACTTCCAAGAAGGTGCCGGTGGTGTTCAGGGGAAAGATTACGACCAACAAGAGTTATTATCTGGCTCATACGGAATTCTATCCGTCTATGGTCACCGTGTATGCCAACAAGCAGCAGCTTGACAAACTTCAGTCGGTAGAGATAGAACCTTTCAATTACCGCAATCTTCAGGATACCATCCGCCAGGCGGTGAAGATCAAGAAGATTCGTGGCGTTAAAATCGTTCCGCCTACGGTTAGATTGTCGGTTTATCCGGATGTGCTCACCGAAGAAACTATCGATGTGCCGATTACTGCCATCAATATGCCGCCAGGCATGGTGCTCAGAACCTTCCCTTCCAAGGTAACAGTGAGGTTTACCATCGGAGCCAGTCTCTTCCGTACCATCAAGCCAAACCTGTTTAAGGTGGTGGTAGATTACGAAGAGTTGGCAGCCAATCCGTCGGATAAATGCACCTTGCAGCTTCGCAGTGTGCCACGCTCCGTGAGCAAGGCATCGCTCGAAATAGATAGGGTGGATTATCTGCTGGAACAGCAATAATGGTTTATAGTTGATAGTTTATAATTTATAGTTGATAATTGATAGTTTATAGTTGATAGTTTTTCTACTATGATGAAGATAGCTATAACAGGGGGCATAGGTAGCGGAAAGAGCTATGTGTGCAGAATCTTGGAGAAGCACGGCATCAGGGTTTACGACTGTGATGCCGGGGCTAAGCGGTTGATGAGGCAGGATGCTGACTTGCAGACCGACTTGAAGCAGTTGGTGGGCGAGGAGGTGTATAGTGCCGATGGCATCTTGCAGAAGCCCGTGCTTGCCCAGTTTATCCTCACCAGTGATGCCAACAAGCAGGCAGTGAATGATGTGGTGCATCCAGCCGTGGCACGCGATTTCGAAAAAAGCGATTGCAGCTGGTTGGAGAGTGCCATCCTCTTTGATAGCGGTTTCAACCATCGCACCCACTTCGATTTCGTGGTCTGTGTCACAGCTCCCATCCCCGTGCGTATCGAACGCATCATGCAGCGTGATCATATCTCGCAGCAGAAGGCGCAGCAATGGATAGATGCCGTGATGCCGCAGGAAGAACTCAAAGCCCGTTCTGATTTTGAAATCGTGAACGATGGGGTGAGGGATGTGGAAGAACAGGTAGTAAAACTGCTGAATCATTTGAAATAAAAGAAATCATATAAAAAATAGAATAAAAAAAGAAAATGGAAACAATCCTTTCAATTGCAGGTAAGCCAGGCCTTTATAAACTGGTTTCAAGAGGTAACAGAACTCTTATCGTTGAGACTCTCGACGAGACTCACAAGCGTGTGCCAGCTTTCGCAACAGACCGTGTAACAAGTCTTGGCGACATCGCTATGTATACTGATGCAGACGAGGTTCCATTGTGGGAGGTTCTCGACAGCGTAAGCAAGAAGGAAGAGGGCAAGCCTAGCACCTTCAACTACAAGAAGGCTTCAGCTGCTGAGCTCCACGATTACTTCGCTGAGGTTCTTCCTAACTACGACCGCGACCGTGTACACGACAGCGATATCAAGAAGCTCCTTCAGTGGTACAACATCCTCGCTAAGTACGGCATCACCGATTTCAAGGCTACTCTCGCTCCTACAGAGGGTGAGAACGTAGATGATCGTGCTGAGCAGGTTGCTGAGTAAGAATCATTGATCAGTTAAAATATAAAAAGAGGGTGTGTCATAAATCCATGGCACACCCTCTTTTCGATTCTTATTCCTTTTCTATCTTTTTCAATTCCTTCTCAAATCTTCTGCGATACATTTCGCCCGCTATGGTCAAACCAAACGGGAAGGCTATCCAGATGCCCAGCAAGCCCATACCGCATGGAAAACCGAGGGTATAGCCCAAAGGCAATGAAATGACGAAATAGGCGATGAAGGCATAGAGCACCATCGGCTTTACGCAGGCGATGCCTCGCAGCGCATTGGCAAAGGTATACTGCAGGCCGTCGCCAAACTGATATACCATCATCAGGATAATCAATACCGCCACATAAGCCTGAACCTCAGCATTGTCGTTAAACCAACCGCCTATCTGATGGCGGAACAAGAGCACCGGCAAACCCATACACAGCGAGAACAGCAGGTTCAATCGGAATCCGTCGTAGGCATTGCGGCGCACCGCAACATAGTCCTTCTGTCCCATAAAGTGGCTCACGCGGATAGCCATCGCTGCCGCCATACCCGAAAGCACCAGATAGAACAGCTGCGAAATGGTAATCATCACCTGGTGAGCCGCCAGCGGAATGGTGCCCAGCCAGCCCACCATCACGCAACTCAGCGTAAAGGCAGCCGATTCCATACCCAATTGCAATGCCACAGGCCATCCCAACCGGTTCATCTCCTTGAAATCCACCTTGTTGATTTCACTATGAATGATATTGTGTCTGTAATCAGCAAATTTCCTGCATGCCATCACCATGCCCACCATCGCCGTAGCCATGAGGATGCGGCTTACCAGGGTAGAGATGCCCGCTCCGAGCAAACCCAGCTCCGGGAATCCCGCAACACCGTAAATCAAAACCCAGTTGCCCAGGATGTTGACCACGTTTCCGCCAATCATCGCCCACATCGCCACCTTGGTCTGTCCGATACCATCCAGGAATTGCTTCATCGTGAAGAAGATGCCCATGAAGAGCACCGATGCCAGGTTTACCAGGAAGTAGGGGCGGATGAGTGTGAGCAGTTCCTCCGGTTGTCCGATGTGCCCCAGGTTGAAATAGAGCAGGATGAGGACCAGGGTGAAGAGGATGCCCGTAATCATGTTGGCAACGAAGGAATTGCGCACCTTCTGTCCGATGCAGTCTGTGCGTTCCTCTCCGTAAAGCCTGCCGATGATAGGGGTGAGTCCGTAGGTGAATCCCATGTAGGATACGAATACGAGACCGAAGATGTTGTTCACCAGTCCGGCAGCCGCCAGTTCGGGCGTACTGTGATGACCGATCATCAGCGTGTCGGCGAATCCCAGGATGATGGTACCTAGCTGTCCGATGATGATAGGAATACCGATGGAAAGCAGTTCCCTGTAGTGATGTTTATTGTGGCTTGTTATTGATGTCGTATGAGTCTTCATTACTTGGTTGTTTATTTTTTTACTATTACCGATTATTATTATATGATTATGATTTCTCTTTCGTCTTTGAATCGGCAAAGTTACAGCTTTTTTATGAGAACTCCAAATAATCTTCTGAAAATTGTTGGTGATTATTCCACGATTATGGATATTAATTATAAGGATGTTTCTTCTTGGGTTCAAGAATATATCTTTCAGGGTTTAAGTACGTCTCTTTCGGGGTTTAAGTACGTCTCTTTCGGGGTTCGAGAAGGTATCTTCTTGACTGTTGCTACTAGGCTCAGCAGATTTGCTGAGCCTAGTCGGCAGGTCTGCTGACTGCAGTCAGCACGTCTGCTGAGCCTAGTGGCAACACCTTTAAAGCGTACAACTACAACCTGAATTGTCGTACGAGTATACACCTTTTAGTCGTACGACTGTATACCCTTTAGTCGTACGATTATATACCCTTTAGTTGTACGACTATACACCTTTTGGTTGTACGACCATACATCTTTTAGTTGTACATCTGTATACCACTTAGTTGTACGACTATCCTAGTGTGAAATAAATAGACATTCCGTAGCCCTCTGTGCGGCTTCTCGATGAACGCTTGGTAAGGCAAAAAGCGTTACGTTACGGTTGTGACAGTTTTTCTCGCACCCCTCTTTCTTTCGTTATATAGAAGGAACTTATATATTATATATATAAGTTATTATATACTACTTACAGATTGAAACTTGCAAAAAACGGGGTACCCCCTTCGAAAAAAAACTGTCACAACTGTAACTGTAACGTTTTTGAGTAAAATGAGAGCAAAAACGCACTAAGCTTTTCCAGATATCATCTCATAGAGTTCCTGGTATCATCTCATAGTTTTCTCACCCAAAGATCTATGAGTTTTTATTTTTAACTGAATCCGCCACAAATGTTAATTCTGTTTAACAGAACTGTGCAGTGTGTTTTTTGGTGGTATCCGAGAAAAGTAGTACCTTTGCACCGTCATTCAGAGAAATCGTCCCCCTCTGATTTTTTAGAAAGCCAAGAGTTACTTACCATTCCTTCATTGCTCGCTACTCACTACACACTACTCACTACTCACTACTCACTACACACTACTCACTAAAAAAATGGACAGGGAACATTAAGTATCGTAAAGTAAAGTGCACTCCACGGAATGGTAAGAACGCAGGTAAGTAACTTTTGTATTGACTACAGCCATTGGTACGTCGCTCGGAGTAATGAGCTGCATGTGAGTTATGGGAAAGTAATGAAAGCAAGCAAAAGAGTTAGGTTAGGTTTAGCAATGCTGCGTTTCGCAGCGTCGTTAGACCTGACTTTTTTTGTTTTTTCGCTGCTATCATTATTCTCAAGACACAGCCAATCGTGACAAGCACAATCAAGCATTTCTAGCAACACCGCGTTTTGCGGTGTCGCTAGACTTAATGTTTTGATAATCAGAGAAATATCTATTGCTTACTTAGAATTTACTCGCACTAAAAGCGTTACATTACAGTTGTGACAGTTTTTATTTAGGCCTCCTATTACAATATATGTTAGCATTCCTAATAGCTGTGTATAGCCAATATTTTGAAAAAAATATGAGAAAAGTAACGTAAGTGGAATCTTTTTTGTACTTTTGCATTTGAAATAAAATACAAGGCTTATGAAATCGAGATTCTTAACAAATTATACAGAGACAACCTTCTTGTCAACCATTCAGATGAACTTGCGTCGCTGCAAGGCATTTGATTTCTCGGTCAGCTTTATCAAGAAAGCCGGCTTGGTACTCCTGTCTAAGGACATCAAGGCTGCTGTAGAACGTGGCACCAAAGGAAGAATTATCACTTCTACCTATCAGAACTTCACGGATGTGGAATCTTTGAACTTTTTCATGAGCCTAACCCGGTATCCCAATTTTGAATGCCATCTAGATGACGAATGCTTCCACGATGAGAAAAACTATTCTACCAATGGATTCCACTCCAAGGGCTATCTCTTCGAGATGGAAGATGGAATCGAGATGATTGTTGGGTCATCTAATATCACCCGTTATGCTTTGCTGAAAAACATTGAGTGGGATTTGGTTGTAAACTGCGACCGTGATACCGAGGCTTATCTTGATGCAAAGAATGAGTTTGAAAATCTTTGGAACCAGACTTATGAATTATCACAGGATAGGATCAAGGATTACTCTACAAAACTCAGTTTTGCGATAGAGCGTTGGGATATGGATTACGATATGGCGAATTCCGATATCAAGCCTAACTATATGCAGCGCAAAGCACTTCGTGAATTGAATCGTTATCGTGCCATCGGACAGGAGAGGGCTTTGGTGATTTCTGCTACAGGTTCCGGAAAGACATATCTGGCAGCATTCGATGCGCTCAATTTCAACCCAGACAGATTACTCTATATTGTGCACGAGGGCTCTATCTTGAAGAAATCCTTAGAGACATTCCAAAAGGTATTTGGTGGCTCTAAAACTTGCGGCTTGTATAATGCGGAAGCAAAGGAAACTGAAGAAGATTTTCTGTTTTCTACCAATGTATCTATGTGTCGCTCACTCGAACTCTTTGATAAGAAGGAATTCGATTATATCATCATCGATGAGTGTCATCATGCTGTTGCGGACAGTTATCGGAAAATCATCGACTATTTTGAGCCAGAGTTCCTGCTGGGTTTGACAGCTACCGAGAACCGTATGGATAATCAGGATGTAGTAGAGATTTTCGGCAATAATATCCCATACGAGTTGCGACTTCGTGATGCCATCATCAATGATCTGATTGTGCCATTCCATTATTTCGGCATTCGTGACGAACTGGTTGATTATGGCTTGACAGCTTCAGGAGAACGCCGTTTGATTTCGCAGATTTCTACACCGGAAAACTGTGAGTTTATCCATCAACAGATTGAAAAACATCGTATGGAAGGACAGAAACTGAAGGCTCTGGCTTTCTGTAGAAACATACAGCATGCTAGAATGATGGCTGATAATCTGGGTGATTATTATCATACTGCTTTCTTGAGTGGTAAGAACAAGACCGGTGAACGTATTCGTGCCTACAATGATTTGCAAGATGAAAACCGGGATTTGGAAATCCTGTTTGCTGTAGATATTCTGAACGAGGGTGTGGATATTCCTGGTGTCAACATGGTGCTTTTCCTGCGTCCAACGGAATCGAGTACTATCTTCTTACAGCAATTGGGTCGAGGCCTTCGTAAGTATGCCAACAAGCCTTATGTTACGATACTCGATTTCATCGGCAATAGCTATAAGCGTAGCGTTCATATAGCCTTGGCGCTTGGTAGTCTTTCCCGCAATTCCATCTTGGAAAAGAAACTCTTGAAGTTTATGGTAAGGAATGATTTCAAGAGTTTGGGTCTGGATGATTATGGCGTTGAGATACACATCGATGACCTTTCTAAGGAAGAAATCATTGACAAGATAGAGAGTGAGAATTTCAATCGCATCAACTATCTGAAGATGGATTATCAGAATTTCAAGGCATATCTGAAGACTCCGTCTTATCCATCGCACATGGATTATATGAATAGTGATTATGCTCCTAATCTCTTGAAATTCATGAAGATAAAGATTGGCTCCAAGAAAACCAATTCTTATTATGGTTTCTTGAAGGGTATAGAAGAAGAGGGTTTGCCGGTATTCTCAGAAGAGCAGATTGCTTGTATCAATTATCTTTCTAGTCTTTTGCCTTTGGTAAGAGAGCATGAGTATTTGGTAATCAAGAATTTACTGAACGGAGAGACTACGTTATCGCATATAGAAGCCAATATCCAGGAGGAAATTCCTGGTTTCAAGCATGAGCAACTGGAGCACGCTTTGCGATTCCTGGAAGATGGAAATGCGGTGAAGATAAAAGAGAGTGAAGTACATTTGTGTGGTGAAAGAGAACAGGAATATGAGGCATATCTGCAAGATTTGCTCAACTATGGGCTGACGCAATATGCGGCAAGGTATGCTGACACGAAAGACGATTTTCTGTTGTGGCAGGATTATCGCCAGGATCAGGTGCTCTTGAAGATACTGGAGAATCCAAAGCACAATCAGTATGGCACTTACTATAAGAATGGCAATATGTATGTCTTTGCTGGTTTGAAGAAGGATGCCTCCCTGGATGATCATCTGAAATATAATGACAAGTTCTTGGCTCCGGATATTTTTCAGTGGGAAAGTATTGCCCATATTTCTGCCAAGGATGAGGCTTTGCAGCGGGCTGCCAAAAGGGTATTGGTATTTGTGAGAAAGGTGAGTGCCGAGAATGGTATCACTCTGCCATATACCTATATCGGAACAGGGCATTTGGAGAATCCAAGAAAGGATGCAACGACGAATGGTTCCATATTGTATGATATTCACATGGACAATCCGTTGCCGCAGGAATTGCAGGAGGATTTCCAGTGGATGGAGTAAATTATATTTTAGGAGAATAGACAATGAAACATTATAATGTAGTAGCAGCTGTAGTTTGCCATGATGGCAAGTACCTCTGCATGCAGAAAGGCAAGACGAAGTTTGAATATACCAGCTATAAATGGGAGTTTCCTGGTGGCAAGATAGAACCAGGTGAAACTCCTCAACAGGCGTTGGCTCGTGAGTTGATGGAGGAGATGGAGTATCCTGTAGAAGTAGGAGAGGAGCTGGTGACCGTGAATCACGAGTATCCCGATTTCTCGATAACCATGACAGCCTATCTATGTACTCCAAAAGCTGAGGCTGATGGGTTCAAGAGAAGGGAGCATGCTGATAGCAAATGGTGCAGCCCTGTAGAGTTGAAAAATCTCGACTGGGCTGCAGCGGATGTTGGGATAGTGGAAAGTATCTTATAATACGCTAGTCAATCTTGCCGTTAGTTGATAAGGCAAATTCCTCTAGATGGAATTTCTCCTTGGCAGCCTCTATTATCTCTTCTTTTAGCTTCTCATCAGAAATGTTCTTTTCGAGTGCAAGTATCAGATAATCATTGTCTTTTGAAGGAGAAAAGATTTTGCCGATAAGCATTCTGAAATGCCTGCTAACAAATTCTTCTACTTGAGTACCTTCTTTTGGCGTGAGGCGATAGAACTCATATCTTTCATCCAGCATTTTCTGGATTTCATCCCGGAACATCTTGCGAACTCTGTTTTTCCACGAGAATTTCTGGTGCTCATTATGACGGGCATACAGAGATACGACATAGAGAAAGTTTACATCGTAATGGAAGACTAGGAGGGTGTCTCGATCGAACAGGCGGTCGTTGAAATGCTGGGTGTTGAAGCACTTCTTTTCCCTGTCGGTTGATGAAATCTGGTCTGAGAAAGAGAGATTCTCTGCCATCTTTGCGCTGATGAAGAAGTTCGGAATGATGTTGTAGCCTTCCGTCAGGTCATCGCGAAGCTTGGGTACGTTGCCAAAATTACGCTTGTCGTATTGCAGTTCTTCATCGTCCTTATCGTCGTTCATAAAGAGGTTCAGGTTCCACTGGATGATGTTTCTGGCGTATGTAAACTGCTTATACACAGATTCTTTGCCGATGGAATGACCTAACTTGTAATACTTGCTGTCGCCGATGTAATAAACTGGCTCCTGATTTCTTGTTGTAATCAGGTTCTGGTAGCTGTACAGATGGTCTATGCGCTTGCCGTCAGCCTGTTCTTTCAGTCCGGCTGGAATGTTCTTCTCGCCTAGAAGTTCATCAATAATGGCTTCGAAAACGATATTGAAACTCTTAACCAGAAGATACTCCTTGCGTTCCTGCTGGATGTTCATGCGATTGGCATTGTCAAAGAAATCGTAGCATAGTTGCCAGAGGTGTAAAGCCTTGTCTGAGAAGTATTTATACTTAATCTGGAGGAGTCTGGTCTTTCCTAATCCATCCAGATAGGCATTGAAACGATAGCCTGTTATCAGCTGGAAATTGCAGTTGATATGATTGGCGAAGCCGTATCTTTCGCTGATATAATTCAGGATGGAATAGAAGATAATCAAGAGTTCTTCATCAAAATTAATCTGTTTTTTCCTGTTGACAGGATGGGTATAAACAGGGCTGTTTTTGCTGATGATGGCACTCGTGGTGGCTATGGTCTTTGACCAATGAATGCGGTTGTAACCGGAATGGATGTTCTTCAGGATGAAGAAGATGAAATCCTGGTTATGCTTGTTGAAGTCGATGAGAGCCAGCAGAATATCGAGGAATGTGTTGTTGATTTGTCTGTTACTTTTACCGAGGCACGCTATTTTCTGGTGATAGACAATGCCGTTTCTGGTGGTATTGTTGTAAACCTCGATGGTGCGGTAAATCCAGACAGAGAACTCATAGATGAAGTCTTTCTCGTGTTGAGAAAGAGGGTTGTTCTGGTTCAGGTTGACGATGTTTTCTGGGGCGTATTTGCCAAAAACTCTTTCGCCTTCTGGAGTGTCTTCCAGCAGTACCTTTGGCAAAATAAAGACGCAATCGTTCAGTTGGGTATTGTAGTAATACCCAACGTAGTTGATGCTGACGTTGCCATCAATGTCCTGCATGGCGTCAATGCCGTGCAGGACATCCCTGATCTGTTCAGCCTGATACTGATGTTCTTCTATGAGGATTCTCATAATCTGCTTATTCTTCTATTTTCTCAATGTTAATACCCCAATCTTGCGTATTTACCTTTTGGATAAATTCGGAGATGGTATCTATATTCCATTCTGTAGAAATATAGATAACATTATTGTTGCCCCATTTTACAATATTTGCTCTGTTACGATTTTTTTTATCTTTAGAATTTGATATTCTTGTGTTATACTCTTCTTGTGTTTCGAGCATGTGTGGGACATTTACTACTACAGGGGTCCAATCTTCCATAATTTCCTTTACTGTCTTTGATGGATTACTATTGGTGTATTTCTGTAATACAGCAAGGGCTAATGGACCTTTCTTATAGTCGCCTTGTCCGTTAATTGTATAATGCGAATTGTCTCTGTTTCTTTTTTCTGTAGAACTGTCTTTAACTTCTTCTTCAATATAATCGTCATCGTCTACATCTTCTTCTTTATTAAAAGAGGCTTTTTCTACTCCCAAATTATCCAGGAACAACTCAACATTAGCTATGTCAACGTTAGTCTTGCCGTTCTTATCCTCGTAGAATCGGTCGAAAGACAGAATCTTGCCTTCTTCATCCTGAAAGTCCTTGTCATCGAAACCATAGTCTTTAAACACATCATTCCAGAGATAGAAGATAACCTTACTTACGAATAAATCGGCATCGATTTCACCATCTTTTGCCTTGCAGAAGAAATAGCCGAGTTTCTTGTCTTCAGAATTGGTAAGTGAACCTATCAACTTGTTGACCTGGCTGACGAATGACCACCAGTCGTATTGCCTATCACCCGTGTTGATATACCAGTTGAGTTTAGCGTTGGTTTCTTTGTCACGTCCTTCACGAATAGGCACATACTTCCAATCCCAACGACGTTTAAAGGCAGAGTCAATAGGGAAGAGACTCTGGTCGCTGGTATTCATTGTAGCCCAAATATAAAGATTGGAAGGCAGAACAAGTCGTTCTCCCCTCATGATGAGGCTTACCATATTGGCTTCGCCATAGAGCTGATTGATTTTGTCTTTATTTGTAATCTCCCATCCTTCAAATTCCTTTTCAAGATATTTCTGCATATCCTTGTCTGCAATGATAGGATAATCAGAAAAACCATATTCGTTGCGATCGAGCAATTGGAACAGGTCACCAAAGATCTGGGCGCAATTTCCTCTGTTTATTTCTTCGATAATAAGATATTGCTTTTTGCCGGATCCAAGTTTCTTCCACGCTTTCACATAGGCTTCGAGAAAAGCCTGAGGAATGAACTTGTAGGCAATTCTTTCTTCCTTTACGACTTCCTTTGTATCGTCATCAATGACCTTTTTCCCATAGCAATCTCGGAGATCAACTTCTTCTGTAATAGGTTTATAAGTACCTACAAAAGAGGCGTAATCAGAGTCTGGATGGAATGTAGTACGAATAACGTCTTCACCAAAGGTCAAATCCTTGATAGTCTTCGATTTACCTGTGCCGGGAGCACCATAGTAAATCTGCTGTAGAGTAAGATTTGAAGGAACCTTTATCTTTTTAGCTTCATTCTGGAAAATTTCTTTAGCGTAAAGAAATCGCATGTATGTCTTTAGGGCGTTAGAATACTGGTTACTGCCAGTTTTCTCATACTGCTTGAATTCTTCATTGTTGTTAAGTGAATCAATTATATCTTGTAGTTCTTTGGTATGTACACAAGAGTAGATATCAAAGGAATCAACTCCTTTGATTTTGGCTACAGTTTCATTGATGCGCTTAAAGTCACTATAGTTGTTGACACTTTTTGGTGAGGTAGTGCAATTCTTAATGAAATTTTTATATTGTTCTTCAGTTGTCATATTTCTACAGTTTATTTTGCTGCAAAAATAAGAAATATTTCTCTTTTGTGCAAGTTTTTGGGCTTTTTCTTTTGTGTTTTCGTGAGAAAAGATTAATTTTGCCAATGAATGGTGTTAATTGATATAAGAATGTTTTCTTTTAATAGAATTAAATAATATGAGTATATTGGACAAAATACCTTCTTTGGCAGGAAATGAACTCTTCCAGAAACTTGCTGTGATAGAGGATATTACTGCACTCTGCAAGGAAGATCAAGAGAAATATGATGATGCAAACAAGGTGATGCGTGACTATATTGCAGCATATAAAGGAGCTATCATAGAGGCTAAAATAGAAGTAGCTAAGAATATGCTGATGGAAAATGAACCTGTTGATAAAATCGCGAGATATACAGGCCTTTCAGAAGAAGAATTATTAAGAATTAAGGCGAAATGCGCTTATACCCAGGGTGTTACCCTGGGCTAGGAGCTTCTGCCTTTTCAGGGCGTGTGGGGGGCAAGGTGACTATAGCATAGCAGCACAGACCTTGCGGAACCAGTCGAGTTTCTTGCCGCTCATTTCTGCTATGGATAAGTTCTCCTTGTTTACATCTTCTGGCTCAAATTCATAATAAGAATCCTCTGTAGGGAGATAATCCTCTGGAATATCTTCTATGGAGTGGGCCTGGAAGTTGTGATGATTGCCTTCTTCATCAATATCGACTGTATATACAATGTCGTCTAATGGCGAGCTTAATACGTTACGCAATGTTTGCTTTTTATTCGTGTACTTTTGTATATTATCGTAATCGGTTCTGATGAACATCCAGCGGTTGGCAGTATCGTCTTGGTCTATCCAATAGAAGAGATAGTTGTCACCTTTGTTGGTTACGTAGTGTGACAACAATGGTCCATCGAAATATATCAGATCGGCCACCTTCTTGAATTTATCGAAATTGCGCTTCTTGATGCAAATACCTTTTATTGTTTTCATAATTTTCCCTCCTCTAGTTTAAATGTTTTGGATAAGTCACATGATGGGAATTCAAACAAGTTATAATGCCCGTTACTAGCAGGTGTAGTAATGTTGCTATCGTTGTTAGTCACTTTAGTCCTTGTTGTATCAATGCGTCTATTTCTGCTTGATACTTATATCAATACTGCGTTAAATTAATATTTAATCGTCTGTAAATCAATAACTTATAT
>ERZ1023886.16-NODE-16-length-80230-cov-26.224434_pt1 | contig 80230 bp, 57 predicted proteins | sample MGYA00380395_ERZ1023886 | MGnify/ENA primary metagenome ERZ1023886 (study PRJEB33179, sample SAMN07449002) | human gut metagenome | biome: Human-gut; feature: Human associated habitat; material: Faeces | host: Homo sapiens | place: India: Bhopal | collected... | reverse complement strand
TTGCGTGTGCTTTAGCTAAAGGTACATCATACTCATCAATTAAGATATAAACCTGTTTGTTAAAGTGCTTATAGAGCATTAAACTTAAGGATTTAATTGCTGAAGTTACGTATGATATAGCTTGCTTATCAGCCTTTTTCAGATATATCTCATCACATAGCAAATTAAACTTTGCTTTCTCCATTTCATTTAAATATGGACTTTCTTTTAAGAAGCTAAATTCATTTGCTTTAGCAGAAACAACTTCAGCTAGTTTTAAATAGGCACTTTCAAAGTCATCTCCTAAAACATCTTTCAAGGTAATGGAGATGACAGGAAATTGCCCCATATACTTTTTACAGAACTTTTGATCTTCTAATATCTTTGTTCCTTTAAAGAACTTGTCTTGAATTGAGGTATCACCAGGCTTTTCGTAATTGATATTCAGGAAAGACTCAAACATATTCATGAGCATGGTCTTACCAAATCGTCTAGGTCTTGTTAAGAGCAAAACAGTAGTACCATCAATTAAAGAATTCTCGCCTACGGCTTCATCCTCTGAGAATACCTGTTTCAAGTAAGGTGTCTTATCTACGTAGTAACGGTTCTTTTCTCTAACCTCAGCAAAGGTATCTCCTGTTACTGGTAAGGCTAAGAAGTGTTTTTTGCTCATTATTGGTTTCTGTTACTTTTTCTTAATTTCTTACATGATTATATGTTATTTGCGCTACTTTATTAGGCTTTTACATACAAATATTGCCAATTTTGAGGATGTAGAACAAATATTTCTCAATTTTAGTTTTTCTAAAATGAAAAATCCCAGATAGCTTTATTACCTACCTAAGATTTTATTTGAAACTTATCTTTTAAATGAGTTGATGGATTACCTGTTATTTACTCATATCATGACAATTCATCATTTCATCAGATTTTGATAAATCATGAGGCATTGAATTCATGCTCATTGAGTCATGTTCCATATTCATCGACATATGGCGCATATTTAAAGTTTCTATTACTTTTGGTGTATCAGTCATGCCTAAGGCAGGATCTAGCATACCAAAGACCATGGCAGCATGTGAGGTTACAAGATAAATGCTCAAAAGCACGATCTTTACAGCCATCTTAGCACGCTTGTTTGCTTTTCTAAAAATCAGATTTATCTGCAGTAAAGACATTAACACTAAAGGAACCACAGCTACCATAAATAAAAGAGCTGAAGCATAATCTATCCAGCCTTTCCAAAGATTTTGTTCATTTGCAGGAAGAACCAACTCTTTTATAAATAAAAAAACTAAAACAAGCATCACAATGCCTGAGATAAAAGTGCAGATAGAATTTAAACTATGCACTTTTAGTAATGGTTTTGAGCTAAAGAGAAGAATTATTTCAGTAATAGCAATAGTCTCTGCTATTACCATTGGCACTACCATGAAGAAAATCAAGTTATATGGAGAATTGGCCATTAAAAGCGACATATATTGAGTCATTAACATTTATGAATACCTTTCAATTCAATGAAAACACATAAAGTTTGTTTTGAGTTTGCTACTCTAGAGGCTTAATTCTAGCAAATAAACTGCATGCAATTGCGACGAAACTTATCATTACGTTTATTACATTAAACGCGGTTACTTTGTAATTATCTAGTGCAGACTTTTATAATCACTTGGAAGTAAATGCAGTTGACCGAACTTTTATCCTCAAAAATAGCGAAAACCAGCAAATAATGTTAAACTTTTGACATTGAATTTAATTAAAAGGAGTTTTGCTATATGTCAATGCCAGAACGTTACCACCCAGAATGCCCACCAGATGCTCATAAAGTTATTAGACCTCCTGTAAAAGAGGTATTTGCTACACTTTGCGTCAAGGTTGAAGATTCTGAAGAGAAGAACGGCATGGCAAACGTTGTAGAAATACTCTCTTTAATGAGCAAAAAGCCTTTAATCTTATGCTCAGATAAGATGCGCAAGCTAATCTGCGACTACACTAAAGACAGTGAAGTAAAACCTGAATTCTTAAGAGTTCATGAAGACGGAAAAGCTTCAATCAGCTATGAGAATGGAGCTATTGGTCCTACTACAGATTTTTATGATTTTGCAGGCAATTCTCTGAACTATAAAGATTTCTTAAAGACCTTAGAGAAAAAATGTATTGTAAGTGTAGATATGTTATCAATGTTTACCTTACGTTCAATCTCTACTGTATATCCTTGGGATGAACTTTTAGCAAATCAGTTCTTAGGTCAGTATTTAGAGGCTTCAAAAACTCTGACTGATGACGACATTGCTCTGCTTACAGATGTACGTTATGGCAGGTTTGATGCACTCAACGTTGAAGAGAAGAGTGCTACTGCTTATAAATTCTTAAGACTAGAACGTAAACTTTTCTTACAGTATCCAACTGAAGATGACTAAACTATTATCTAAGACCGCCTCTTTGGCGGTCTCTTTAATTCAAAAGCCTTCAATTACTCCAAACGATCTTGGTTGTCAGGATTTAGTAAGAGCAAGACTTGAGAATGTTAACTTCAAGTGCTTAACTTTAAAAGACAGTGGCACTGAAAATCTTTTAGCTCTCCATGGTGAAGGTTCCCCTTTCTTTTTATTTTTAGGTCACACAGATGTCGTAAGTCCTGGTGATGAAAGTGCCTGGGCAGTGCCTCCATTTGAAGCCTTAATAGATGATAAAGGTGTTTTACATGGCAGAGGATCACAGGACATGAAAGGATCTGATGCTGCTATGACCGAAGCTCTAGTAAGCTTTGTAGAACACAATCCTCATCACAAAGGCACTGTAGGTATTCTTTTGACCTCTAACGAAGAAGGAGATGCTAAAGGTGGTACTCCTTTTGTAGTTGAGTACCTAAAAAAGAAGAACCTCATTCCTGATTACTGCCTTGTAGGCGAGCCATCTTGCTCTAATACTTTTGGCGACACCATTAAAAACGGCAGACGCGGTTCGCTTACCGCTCATATCACTGTAAACGGAATTCAGGGGCATGTAGCCTATCCTGACAGATGCGATAATGCAGCTCATCATGCTGGAGTTTTAATCTCACGATTATTCTCTAAAAAGTGGGATGAAGGTTCAAAGTTCTTTCCTCCAAGCTCTTTTCAGGTAACCAACATTAAGTGCGGTACCGGTGCTGAAAACGTAGTACCTGGCAGTTGCTATATTATGTGCAACTGGAGATTTAATGATGCCTTATCAAAAGACAAGATCTCAATTGAGGTAGAAAAAATCATAAGAGAGTTAGAGCTTAACTGTGAGATTAGATATGTTCTAAACGGTGAACCATTTATTACTAAAGGCGGTGAACTTTTAGATTCTCTTGAAAAATCAATTGTTGAAGTTACAGGAAAAAAAGCTTTGTTATCTACAGCAGGTGGCACCTCAGATGGTCGCTTTGTAGCTCCATTAGGCACTAAAGTAGTTGAATTTGGACCTGTATCAAACTTAATTCATAAAGTAAATGAATCCGTTGAATTAGATTCATTAGACAAGCTTCATGAGGTTTATGTTAAGACTTTAAACGATCTGTTCAGATAAGATATGAAGTTAGGCTTTTAGAGCCTAATTTTCTTTACAGCCAAACTAAAATTGATTAGAAGACATGCTCTTTAAAGGCTTTAATCATGGTCTTAGTAAGAGAAATTACGGGATCAGCAATTTCAAGCTCCTCTCGTTTTTTCCATAAAGCTTGAGCTAATTCATTCTCATCACGCACAATCGTACGTGAACCGTCAACTTCAGCTACATAGCCTAGAAGCAGATTGCTATCAATTCCCCATGGTTGAGAGCCATAGTACCTCAGGTTTTTAATCTTAAGGCCGACTTCCTCTGCAACCTCACGAGCACAAGTCTGCTCTGGAGTTTCTCCTATTTCACAAAAACCTGCAATCAAAGCTACACCTCTGTATGGTCTATCTTTATATTGAGTAACTACGATGTTATCGCCATCAGTTACAGCAACAATTACCGCAGGAGCAATCTTAGGATAGATCGTGTTACCACAATGAGGACATACTAAAGCTCGCTCTGTTTTAGAGTGCTCTGTTCTACAGCCACAGAAGCCGCAGAACTTATTAGACCTGTACCATTGGAATAACTGATAAGCAGTAAAGCCTGCAAAGCATACAGTACGAGGATTGTCTGAGCGTAAGACTCTTTTGGTCATATAAGAAAAGCCATCAAGATATGGGCAATTCTCACCTGTATATAGAAAATAAGCTCTATCATCAATCTTAAAAAGATAGGTAAGTTCGTTCTGATTGAATGATGATGCTTTGGGTAAAGATAATGGAGAGTTCTCTCCATCACCAGATACTAATACATTATTACCGTCAAAGACGAAGACTTCATCATTATCTTGAGCGTCTCTTTTTAAAGAGAACTCGTTATAAAACTGATGTGGGAATAAATCTTGGATCATAGTTTACTCTGCAGATATTTTTCTGCATCTAAAGCAGCCTTGCAACCTTGTCCTGCTGAGGTAATGGCCTGACGATAAACTCTGTCGGCACAGTCACCTGCAGCAAAGACACCAGCAACTGAGGTTGAGGTCTCTGAGGTAAAACCAGTTTTTACAGTACCGTCATCATAAAGTTCAATCTGACCTGCAAAAGGCTTTGTTGAAGGTTCATGACCTATTGCCATGAAGACTCCTGAAAGAGCAATATCTCTATTCTGTCCATTACTCTCCACCCTGACACCATTTACAAGATTACCATCGCCTAAGATCTCTTTGATGTTGGCATTTAAGACAAACTCAACCTTACCTTCAATCTCGAGTTTTCTTAATCTGTCGACTAGAACTTTCTCTGCTCTAAACTCTGCTCTTCTGTGAATTAAATAAACTTTTGAGCACAGGTTAGCTAAATACAAAGCTTCAATGAAAGCAGCTGATCCTCCGCCTACAACAGCAACTTCTTTACCTCTAAAGAAAAAGCCATCACAGGTTGCACAGGCAGATACGCCCTTGCCCTTATATTTAGTCTCAGACTCTAACCCTAAATATCTTGCTTTAGCGCCGGTTGCAATGATCACTGTTTTTGCTTTTAAAACTGTACCTGATGAGAGATAAACTTCTTTTACATTTTTTGAAAAGTCAGTTTTTACAACTTCATCATAAATAAACTTTGTGCCGAGTTTTTCCGCATGCTTTGACATATCCTGCATGAGAGAAAAACCGTCAGGAGCATCAAAACGTGATGGCCAGTTTTCAATTTCAGGTGTGGTTGTAAGCTGTCCACCGACCTCAGAGCCACAGACTAAAACAGGCTCTAATTGGGCTCTACAGGCATAGATGGCAGCAGTATAGCCGGCTGGACCTGAACCTATGATAAGAGTATTTAAAATCTCACTCATTTAGCTAAAAGCTCCTTATAGTGTTCTTTAGCATAAGACACTGCATACTTTACCCATGGTTCATTAAAAGAGATCAGATACTCAAGTGCAAAATCAACAGGGAAAGCATCTATGCACTCATCAGCTTTTTTTGAAAAAGAAATATGCCAAGGTTCAAAGGCAATAGTGCCTTTTCCGTTAAAAGGACGTTTAAAACCGAATTTATTGAGGTTTTGAGAAAGATACTGACCTAATTTGTAGAAGTAATTACCCTTTTGATATTCTCTTGCGGTAAGTTCTAACTGTTTACCCTCAGGTAAGAGGTTTACAGCATAGATATCAAAATCAGTACCAAAATGGTGACGGGAAAAACCAGGAATTGATGAAAATCTTATGATTTCTAAAACCTTCTGCTCATCACTTAATGAGCTGATATCCATAGGATTTTCATTTGCATCTAAGACAGGTCTTTTTCCTTTGAACTTGTCATCAAAGATTTTAAACTGCTTATAAAAACTTCTGTAGGCAGAAGCTATACGCAGTTCAAAACCTTTATCAAAGGCATCTGAGAATAAATCTGGTAATGCCTTTGCTGCATCCCTGTCACACATGAGCACACTCATGCGTCTAGGATCATCTTTAATATTTACTAATTTACTGTCATCAAGACCAATTAACTGTTCTTTAGTTGCCATATGTTTCTATAATCTTTGAAGCTTCCTCTTTAAGATCTGAGCTTCCGTGTTCCTTCACATCATCAATGATCTTTAAAGCTTCTTCTGTATCGCCAGTCTCAAAATACAGTCTAGCCAAGTTTAATTCATCAACATAGTACTGATGCTGTTTTGCATTTAAACCTTCATAGTCATCTGTATTTTCAGCATTATCTAAATTGTTGTCATCTGCTACATCGTCACTCTGTGAAGAAATAGGACCGATGGTATCTGCTACATTCTCTAAAGAATGATCTTCAGTATCATCAGGATCTGATGATTTATCTTCAACTGGTTCATTCAATGCTAAATCGTCCTCAGGGATACTCTTAGGATCAACTGCATTTGCTGAACTCATCATAGAAGCAATCTCATCATCTGTGAAAGCTTTTTCGTTATCATGAGGTAAATCGTCATGAACACCGCCACTTAGCATGTTCATAATATCCTCATCAGCACCTGAGTCATATTGAGCTTTTGATGCACTCAATCTTTGCTCCAGATCATCTAAAGCTTTTGCATCTTCTGCTTGAGACTCTGAAGATTCGATATTTTCAGCAGGAGAATCATTCTCTTTACTCTCAAGAGCACCTTCATTTGCATCAGTTGCTACATCAGCTTGCTCTATAGTCTCTTCTAAATTATCTGATAGATTGTCCTCATTTTGAGGAGTGTCTTCAACAGTATCAGAAGCTGTTGTAGCACTAGGATCTTTGCCTTTACCTACAATATCGAAGTCGTCATCAGGAACTGCCCAGGATACAACGCCATTTTCATCTTTGCTGTTGTCATCATGTGGATCTGGATTAAAGATAGCCTGCTCTGACTTATCCTGAATATCACCAATATCATTAGCGTCATCATTTTCGCTCTTAGCAACATCTGTGGTGTCAGCAGTATCTTCGTCTGCTGATGTAACCAGAGCTTCTTCTACAGGAATTTCATCAAAAGAATCATCCTGCTTTGGCACTTCAAATTCAGGCTCTACAGCTTCATTATCGAGGTAATCAGCCTCATCAGTATCAACAGGTTCAGCATCTACAGTCTCTGCATTTTCAGGCTCTACAGCATCTGTATGAGGCTCTGCATCTTCATCGATAGTGTGTTCTGATTTTTGCTTCTCTTCATCTTCAGGAATAGCATCAAATGTTTCCACACCATCTGCTATTTCTTCAGGAGACTCTGCCTCTTCTGGAGCATCAACAACATTGTCATTACCAATTAGGAGATCTTCTAAATTAAGATCATCATTTAAGACCTCATCAACATTCTTTCCTACAGAATTGTTTTTAGGGACTTCATCATCAGAGATCTCTTCAGCATCAGCTTCAGGAATATTGTCTTCTTTACGGTCATTGTTTTCAAATTCTGCATCAGTTTCAGCTTTTTCATCTTCAGTATTGTCAGAATTCTTATTATCAGACATTGACTCTAAGAATGCTTTTTCTTCACCTGAGAGTTGCTCTTGAGGATCTTCTGATGAAACTGGCTCTTCCTTTGAAGGCTCTGCATCATCTTCTGTCTTATTTGAAGCATCAAGAGGATCTGCAACATCTAATGCATCAGCATCAACGTTATCAGATATTTCAGCTTGTGAAGACTCAGCTTTAATATCTAAAGTCTCAGGATCTACGTGATTTTCTTCTAAAATCTTATCTGAGTTATCTTTTAGGTGATTTAACAGTTCATCTTCACTGACATCTTCAACTTTTACATCATCTGCAAGGATGTCGTTTGTTGCTGGTGATTCTTCTTTTGATTCAGTCTCATCTGAAGGTGTACTCTCTGCAGTATTTTCCTGTTCTGCCACAGTCTCTTTATCAGCATTATCTACAATTGAATCAATGTCTGCATTGTCTGTTACATCTGTTGCTACATCTGAAGTTTCACTTTCTTTTGCAATATCAGCATTTTCATAAGCCTTATTCATGGCCTCTGTGATCGCTTCTTCTTCAGACTTTGGGGCGGTATCTTCAGCCTCCCTATTTTCCTTTGAAGATGTTTTCTCGGTTACAGACTCTTGTGCTGTTGCATCTGCTACAGGATCTTCTTCAGATTTAGGAGCATTGGCTTTATCTTCAGTCTTTTCTTCAGCTTCTTTTTGCTCATTTAAAGCAGCGCTCCAGGCATCAGCCATAGTCTCTTCTTCAGATTTAGAAGCATTAGCTTTATCTTTACTCTTTTCTTCAGCTTCTTTTTGCTCATTTAAAGCAGCGCTCCAGGCGTCAGCCATAGCTTCTTCTTCAGATTTAGAACCATTAGCTTTGTCTTCAGTTTTTTCTTCAGCTTCTTTTTGCTCATTTAAAGCTGCGCTCCAGGCATCAGCCATAGCCTCATCATCAGACTTAGCTTTATTATCATCATCTTTCTTTTCAGAGTTTTCCTGTTCGTTTAAAGCAGCTTCCCAAGCTGATGCCATATCATCTTGTGAAGTATCTTTATTCTCATCTTTATCAAGATCAACATTCTTTTCAGAACCAGTCTGCTCATCTAGAGCTTTAGACCACTCATCCATTACATCCTTGTCATCTTTTATCTCATCAGATGAGTTAGTTGTTGCTGCATTATCCCAAGCCTCTTGAGCAGGATCTTTTTCAGTTGCAGTTGCATCAGCACCAGTGTTATCTGCTGTTGCACTGTTATCAGGAATTTCTGTAGCATTTGAAGCTGATTCTTCAGCGTCAGCCTGCTTTTTCTCATTTAAAGCAACTTCAACATCTGATGCTGAATCAGATGGTGAATTTATAGAGTTATTGTTCTTGTCCAGTTCTCTTTGAGGAATATCCGTAGTATCAGGCTCTTCATCGCCAGATACGGGAGCTTCAAGATCGATAGAACCGTTCTCATCTGATAATAAGGTATCATCTGATGAGTAATCATCCTCAACATCAAAGTCATCGGTCATCTTAGCGCTAGCACGAGACTTTAACTTGATAATTAAGAAGACAATCATCAGTACTAAAGCTAATAAGCCAGCACCGAATAAGATCATCATGACAGGCTTATCAAGATCAACTACAGAGGTAGGTGTACTTACTGAGAATTGAGACAGCTGTAGCTGCATATCCTCAATCTTCTCATCATTAGCAAGTAACATCTCTCTCATTCTGTCATTATCTTGAGAGATCTTTGAAATATTACCTTTAATCTCAATAATGTCTTGCTGAAGACCTGAAATAATATTGTCATACTGAGAAGCTAATGTAGAAACACTGTCTGCTGCTGTTTTAGCAGTAGCTGCAGATGTTTTCTTCATTCTGTCCATAGCTTCAGCTAACTGTTGCTCTAAGACTTTAGTTTTCTCATCAATAGCTTTCTTATTGCCATCGAGCATGATCCTGATAGATTGAGCATCTACAGCAGCAGCTGCAAGATCAGCACTCATTGCTTTAGCAGCTTCTGCCTTTTTGTTATTGTCTGCACTGCCCTCATTATTACCGTTTGGTACGGTCTCTTCTGTAACCTGACTTTTATCAAGATCAGCGCCACGGGTATTCTCTGGCATTGCTACGGATAAATCTTTTTTAACCGCTTCTTCCTGTAACTTTTTAATCTTAGTCTCAGTGGCGGTGTACTGAGGAATATCGTTATCAGACAGTGACTGCATTGGCTTTGAAGCTTGTGTTGCAGGAGCAGGAGTTGCTGTGTTGTTTAAGGTTGCCTGAGTATTTACAGTAGCAGGAGCATTACCTAAAGGAGGTAAAGTCATACTGCCCTGAGCTAAAAGTCTTGAACCTGTATCGGTTGTTTCTCGTGCAATTTCAGATACAGGAGGAATAGTAATAGTAGTTCTTAAAAGGTTGTTGACGTTACCACGACCGAATGCGCCACGATTATGTCTGTAAATTGAGGCTACAATCTGGAATTCATTAACACTTCTATCCAGAGGTAAGTAGCGGTGGGCTACAGACCAGATGGTATCACCTGATGCAACGCTATAGGTCCTAGCTGGGGTCTGCTGAACAGATGTTGCATTGCTTTCAGTCTGAGGTTGTCTTGTTGCTGTAGCCGCTGGTGCTCTGGTTGCAGTTGCATTTACAGTAGCTTGTCTGTTTTGTCTAGGAGCTGCACGTCTTACAGGAGCTCTACTAGCTGGTTGTACAGGCTGTACTTGAGGAACAGTATCCTCAACTTCAGGACCTTGAATAGTAATAGTAAAAGTACCATCTTCATCAGCTGACATTGCCGAAAAAGGTAACAAAAAAGATAAAGCTACAGATAAAAGTGCTTTTTTGTAAGCGTGCATAACTAACAACCCCTATTTTTATGCATTATTTTACTCAAAATGAGATCTGTCAAAATAAGGTCAGATCCCATTTTTGGAAAAGTTATGCATAAAGTGTGCACATTTTACAGATTAGAGAGATTTTGCAATCAATTTTGCAATTTCAACACAAGAAATAGCTTCACCTCTTCTAGTGTTATCCATCATAATCACAAAGCTGTAAGATTTTGAACCAGGTTTGTCCTGCTTTAATCTTGTGAGCATTACAGTTCTCTCGTTGATAATATCTGCTACAGGAGATAAAACATCATCCTCTGAGGCTACAGTTACATACTCTGAAGCATCAAAAGCCTGTTTAACCTCCTCTAATGTAGCCTTATCCTCAAGATCAACATTAACTACCATAGTGTGACCGTAGAATACAGGAACCTGAATGCAGGTAATATCAAAACCACGCTCGAAACGGCCTAAAATTCTTGATACTTCATTACTGATAGCATTTTCATGGTCCGAATATCCATTATCCTCAAGCAGTCCCATTCTAGTGTGCAGATTGAATGCTAATTGAGCTGGAAATCCCTGATGCTCTGCTGCCATACCGTTTAATAATAAGGTTGACTCATGAGCTAGGGTTTCAGTACCTAACCGACCAAATTCTGAAACAGATTCCATTGAGGTTACAGTAGCTCTTGCAATGCCATACTCATCATGAAGAACAGATAAAGCTAGGCACAGCTGTACAGATGGCGCTAAAGCAGGAATAACCAGTCTGTTTTCAATTGCCTTTTTAATATCAAAAGGATTGATTTCAGGTACGATGGTTACAGTCTTATCATCACCATTGAATAAATGGCTGTCATCAATAACGATACAGCCTTTCTCTCTTGCTGCATTAATCCAGTGCTGAGATTCATCCTGAGTAGTTAAAAATAAAGCTACATCCGCTTTTGAAAAATCAAACTCTTCAACTGGCTGAACAAAGTAGTTCTGGCCTTTAATCTGAACGGCATCATATTCACCTGTCAATGGTGATAATGGGAAAACTTCGCCTAAAGAGAGATCCTGTTCTTCAATGGTTTCAATCACAAGTTTACCAATATCAGTATCATAACCGTAAATAGCTAGCTTCATTGCCACAGTATCGCTCCTAAAAACATTGCTTTATGTTTACTGTTTTAAGATTATTTTTCTTTTAGGAATAAACATAACTAAAAAAAAACTTTGTACATTCTCTATCGTACCGTACATGTCAAGTACCTTTAAAGAACATGGCGTTACTTTTCATCGCGTTACTTTACAAAAATTCTCTAAGATAACTTTAGACATAACATTTAAGTCTTAAAGCAGACTTTAAAGTAACATTAATTCGTAGAGAACTACATACTCGATTTTACCACAATGTCTCATAGATAAACGTATGTTCTAATAGAGATTAGAGCTAATAAGTAAGGGGTAAAAATTGCGTTTTTAGAATCTAAAATTTTAATGATATAAAGAGAATTTTAATGATTCCTGTAGAAAAATAGCTTTCTACATAAAGTTTCTGCCATTGTCATTTGGATCTTTAGGATAGACTTTGGTTTTACGGCGGAAAGTATATGGATTCTGCCTGCCGTTAGAACCATACTTGCCGTTCTTTTTAATACGTGTTTTTCTGATGACAGATGACACCACGCCAAAGAGTTCACACTCATCAACATGAGTTAAGTTAATATCATGAATAGAATCATCAGCACAGACTAATCTTGGTTCTCTGCCATCTAGAAACTGTCTTAAAAGAAAAGTGCCGTTGATACTCATCACTACATAGTCGCCGTTTTCAATGAGCAGGCTTCTGTCAACAATGACCACATCGCCTTCTAAAATGCCGTCTTCATGCATAACGTTAGAGCTCATTCTGAAAAGGTAAACAGAAGGTAAATTCATATAAAGATAGGTGTTAAGATCCTGTCCTTTAAAGGGACCTTCCTGAAGCTCAACATCACTTCTAATTAAAGATTTCTTCATGTCAGATTTGAACCATTATTATGCACAAAAAAAAGAGGAGTAAGCACTAAAAAGGATACATCTACGTTAACAACCTGTATTTAGACAGGTGCAAAAATATGGACTAAAAATGTTAACGGAGTACGATTTTACAGTTAATTACTTGATTATTTTTAAAAATATTGCACTCATCACGAAAAATTTAAGATTTTTTGTATTATATTACAAGAAGTAAGTAAATATGAGCAGATTTTAATCTGTCGGTTCTAGCTTCAAAAGAAGGACACTATTATGGCATTAACTCGCGCAGAAATAGCTGAAAGGCTGATTATCAAGGTAGGTCTTCCTAAGGCTACAGCTCAAGAATTCGTCGACAAATTTTTTGAAGAGATCGCAAGAAAGCTTGAAAAAGGTGAAATGGTAAAGCTTACAGGCTTTGGTAACTTTGAGCTTAAGCTAAAGAGCGCAAGACCAGGAAGAAACCCTAAGACCGGTCAGGAAGTTACTATTTCAGAAAGAAGAGTAACCACATTTAGAGCAGGTCAGAAGCTAAGAAATCGTATCGACTTTAAAAAAGAATAAATTTTTTTAGTGCAGGTGTCATATATATCACTGATATTTGATATTATGAACCTAAAACGACAATTTTTTTATAAAAACAACTTAGGATATTGAACTATGGAAAAGTTTACATATACCGTCAAAGACAGAGACGGTGTTCATGCACGTCCTGCAGGAGCAATTTTAAAGGCTATCAGTGGCTACAAGTCAAAGATCACTTTAATTTATCAGGATCGTTCAGTAGATCTTAAAGCTGGTATCTTCGGTTTATTAGGTCTTGGTATCCGTTATCAGGACGAAATTTATGTTCACGTTGAAGGTGAAGATGAGAAAGACGCTATCGTTGGTGTAAAGCGTGCTTTTGAAGAGTTCCTGTAGTAGGTATCCCGATCTTCGTCAAGATAAGCCCTGCCCTGTGCAGGGTTTTGTTTTTCTTTTATTGCCCTTTTGGGGTTGATTGACTTCTTGATACATCAAAGCTGTCTTTTGTCTAGCAGCGCGGTTTAACTTAGGTCTTGTGGAGCGGTTTAACTTCAGTCTATCTTACATAATTAAAAAGGAAAGAATTATATGAAGGTTCAAGAGAGCTAGTCTTTTATCAGGACTAAGTCTTAAATGGCGATGAACTTTTAAGTTGAGATTAAGATTTAATGCGGTAAGCTCTACATGATAAAGTTCTTACCGAGAGTTTACTGCAGATTGGATACTACAAATTCAATAATAATGACACCAGCCATCATGATCAGTGAGCGCATGATGTCATAGTTTAAGTCAATAAACTTAGTAATATTCTTAAAGCATTTCAAGCTTAGCATGATCTCAAATATTCTTAAGTTCTTTGAACCAAAATAAGAGATAAGAGAACTTGCAACCAAACTTATGATCATACAGATAAACATCATACCTGATGAGCCTATAAATGAGGTTAATAGCAAAGTTAAACCCCATACGAACAGGGTTCCAAAGTTCCAGCACATAGTCACAAACTTTCGTCTGTACTTTAAATTAGCAAAGAATTCGACTAGAGCCATGCAACAGTCTTTAGCAAAGCTCTCCGACATAAAATGCTGAGTTACTCTTAACAGTTTATTCGACAGTACCTTTGTAAGTTCTTCTTTACGGGAAGCTACAATACTCTCTAACTTTGCTTTCATGCTAAAGACTTTACTGGTATAGGCATCTGTCTCTACAGCCTGATTCTTTACCCTCTTTGTCACCAAATCAAAATCATATTCATACGATCTTAATAAGTTATTAAAGATATGGTCTTTTTTAAGATTGTTTAAGACAAAGATCTTAGCATCTGCACTTACAAGAGAGCGACCTATTGAAGTGTCAATAAGATCAGATCTCATAGAAGAGTAGACATAATCTAAAACAGATGGAATGACAAGTGGCACACCTGAAGCTGTTGTCCAATACTCAAAGATCTTATTAAAACCTGCTAAACAGAATTTTAAATAGCCCATGGAGGAATCACACTTATAAGTCATTAAAAAGTGATAATCCTCTTGAGTATCAGCATCAGAGAGCCTGAATTCAAGTGAATCTAAGATCTTCTGGTAGCAGTAAAAATCAACAACTGAAGGAGGAGGGACATTAAAACTGTCCTCAGCTTTTTCAAATTCTATCTTGATAAGAGGCTCGCAATGAGTTTCTAAATAAACCTGTCTTTCAACATAGATAGAACCTTTGCCCTTACATTTCTGACAAAGGATCTTCTTGTTCCCGCGACAGGTAGGGCACTCAATGTAACCACTCTTTTTACAACGGGCACAGCCACCATCTCTACCCTGACAGGATGGACAGATAATTAAACCAAAACCTGAGCAGTTAGGACAGTTCATCTTTTGAGTACCTGAACAGTCAGGACAGGTGCATTGACCTTTAGCCTTTCTAACTGAGAGACGGTTTATTTTATTTCCAAGCTTGAAAAGCTCAGAGGCACTTAACTCTTCTAAAGAATGGCTGAAACTTTTTTGAATGGTTTTGTCTTTTTCTAAAACTTCACGATTAAAACGTTCAAATTCTTTTAAAGCTTCTTCATCAACAAAGTTTTCTGTACCTACAACGTTCTTGATTACAGTGTCTTTTGATTCTACGGTATAGTACCAGTTTGCTAAAAATACAAAAGTAACTTCAGAGAATAAAGGATCAGTAAAACTTACTTTATCAGGTTGAACACCAACCAGTCCTAGTGAATCTCTTAGAGGTACTTTAATATCTATTGACATTGCTTATTTATAGAAAATGACCGTTTACAATTAAAATAGTTAACAAACCGATGACAACAGTACCTAAAATCAATCTTATAGACTGTACTGCTTCAACTGTAAGACTAGGAACCTTTTTTAGCCTGTGGGTTAGCTTCAGCATGCTTACAGCAGAGTAATAACTCCAGTTTTTAGTAAGAGCAAAAGAGGTAAAGGCACAGATGATTGAGGATACACACATCATCATGATAGCCCCCACAATATTGGGTACCATATAACCTATGAGGATCACTATCATCCATGTCACTAAGGTTATACCTGCCCAAATAATTTTGGTTTTAGGATTGAGAACCATCAGCAAAGGCACAAATGATATAAGATTTTTAGCAAAAACTCTAGCAAAATCTTCTGATATATAACCATGCGCGTTATCAGTAAGTTCTTTAGTAATACTGTCTAATAACTCCTGTTTTACCTTGGTCTTAATGTATATCAGTCTTGAGGAATCTTTGTGCTTTGCTGCAGTTAAAATTGATTCTACAGTAACACCTTGAGCTACAGCCTGCTCTTTAGCAATCTCCATCTCATGTCTTTCGATGGTTCTGATTGTCTTAGCTAAAATTGCCTTTGAAGCTAAGGCTTTTACGCACTTAATCTTTTCATCAACATCATCAGCTGATGCGATTAAAGTATCAGAGAGTAAATGAGACTCGTCGTTGAAAACATAATCTAATACTGGAGGCTTACAGATTGAGCGTAAGTTTTTATGTCCACAGATAATAAAATCAAATGGCTTTTCTACTCCCACGAGATAGACATGCACGGCATAGCATGGAGCAGTACCCAAAAAGTTTACGCTATAGCCTCGAGCGGTTTCATTACCGTTTGGTTTGCCTGAGAAATCGGCTGCCTCTATGATGGCCTTTTCATCCTCTTTTGAAAATGAGGTGATTTTTTTATCAGTACCAGGTACCATGAGAGAAATACTGATTTGCTTTTTGCAGTCAGCATCATAGATAACTTCTCTATCAACAGTAACCTCACCTTTACCTTGGCAGTCTTTACACTTTACTTTACCAGTACCGTTACAGGTATGGCATTTAGCATTGCCAGAGCCATGGCAGACAGGACAGGCCTTAGCACTGCCATGACAGGTAGGACATTCGATGGTGCCTTTACCGCCACAGTTCTCACAAATGGAACTACCACTGCCATGACAGTTTTTACATCTGGTTTTACCAATAGCATTGATACGGTTAAAACAGATGATCTGACCAGAGAGGGCTTTTAAGTCTTCAAATGAAGCCCCAGAGAGGTGTTTTACAAATTCTTTTGTTTTAGCGCTGTCTTTTTCAAGTTCTTTAGTATTTGCTAAAGTAAACTCATCTAACGCACTCGTTGATAGCACATGAGTTTCATCACTTACAGAACGAAGAATTTTATCAGAGCAGCGACACTTAAAATTCCAGTTCATGGAATAGGATACGGACGCACTAAATTCTACCAAGTCTGAAATTCTAAAGTTTGCTGTAGGAACACCACAACGTGAAAAGATAGCAGCAACAGTGTCATACAGACGCTGTTTTAACAGCTCAAGATTTGCCTTTGACTCTTGAGGAGTGCTCTGTTCTTGATTTTGAGTAGTATTGTTATCCGCGCTCTTGTCAGGTGCAGACTGATTCTGTACAGGTACTGTATTTACCTGTGAATCGCTATTCTCTGTAGCTACTGTGGTTGTTTTTTTGCCGCTTTCAGGCATACGTTATCCTCGTTCATAATTCTTATATTCTATCGGCACTTTTTGAAATTTATTGACTACAACTCATAATTTTAAGAGCAATTTTATCTTTTTAGTTATTTGTCCTAAAAGTAAGCTTTAAAGCAGTCAGGTGTAACCTGACTGCTTTAAACTTGATCTTTGTGTACTGAGATTTAAGCAGTACTAAGCTATATGCTTATCTGTGGTCAGTGCCTTCATGACATAATCAAAAAAGCCTGTGTTATCTATCTTTAAATAAGTGTTGTTACCAAAGGTAACCGCACCATTTTCTATGGTGTAGCTTGCTACATCAAAAGACAGAGTCTTAGCTTTATGATCTTTAATTAAAACTACCCTCTTATTAGTTACTACTAAGATACCTTCTTCTTTAGAGAAAGAATAAAGGACATCAGCTAATACTCTTTTAACAAATTTAGGTAGAGTACTGTTTAAATGGTAAATTCTGTCTGAGAAAGTAGCGATAATGTTCTCTTCATCCTCACAGACGTAATCGTCAACCTCGATTACAAAGTTAGCCTCATCATTACCGCCTACGCAGTATAAAAGGTTATTGTTCTGAGCAATGAACTTTGCAATTGGATATGGTAGTTCTGAAAACTTAATTTCTAGTAATCTTAAAACAGAAATTGCGTTTCTAGTAAAGGTATCGAAATTTGAGAACAGTCTATTTCTGTCATAGCGCTCAATCATATAGTAAAGTAAAAAGATGTATTGAGCTTTTACATCAACCGCGCTCTGTGTAACCCAAGATAAGGTCTTTAAGAGAGCTACTGTATTCTCTGGAGTATCATCAATTAGGTTGTCAGCTAAAGCCTTATTAGACTTTTCACGAGCAAAGATCTCTTTGAAGAAATACTTTGGACCAATCTGACGCATTCTGCTTCTGTAATTATGTAAAAAACCGTAGGTATCATCACCTGGTTCAATGAGTTTTACATCTGAATTGAGATATACCCTAGCACTTCTTTTAAAGACAACCTTACGGTTATCGTTATCTTTAAATACCAAGTAAATAGAGATTAAAAGAGGTATAGCGCCTAAAACAAAAGGATATAATCCCTGTTTAAAGTCGCCATCCCATAAGAAAGGTAATGATACAAACAGGTTTAACCAGCCGTACCAACCTAAGAATCCCTGTAGACGGGTTACAAAGACACCATCTGGAAAGATAAACATAGAAATTCTGTAATTAAGGTGAGTTAAAACTAGTGATAAAACTAGTAAAAAGAATAAGATCAAAAACATGGTCAGTTCTCATTTTTTATTAAATTTATTGTGCAAACTATCATAACAGTATCTTAGTACAAATTTCGTGACTGTACGTTTAATTATTTGATAAAAAATGAGATTTGCACTGAAAAAGACTTATTTATTTTTCCTTAGGATAAAATGATAACGTTTTAGTTATTATAGTAAGAAATGCAAAGAGAGTAGCTCGATTTAGAATTTAAAACCTTTTGCTTTAACAAACTCAAGCCACTTTTTATCATCCACAGCTACACCTTTTGAAGGTTCATAGACATGTGTTTCATAAAAGTAGTTTCTCTCGCCTAATATAGCAGTATCGGTAAGATAGGTCATCTCAGAGTTTACTTCAAAGCCATCGGTTTTAGCTCTGTGATTTGTAAATGCTACGAAAAAGATTGGCTTGTTTACTTTCTCATCAACACAGAACTGATAGTGAAGTTCACCTCCTTTTAAGTTACAGAACTTTCTGTATTTTGATTCAAGGTAGTTGTATGAGACATTATAGATGCCACGGGTTCTGTAGATATGAACATGAGAATCATCAGTGTCTGCGAGTTTTTCTAAATTGTAGAAAAACATTCTTTGCTCTAGTGTCTTGGTAAACTCAACAGCAGTTTGTGATTGAGCTAGTTTTGCTTCCTGCTCTAGAACTTTAGGATCACTTGTACATGAGGCTAAAGATAAAAGAGCTAAAAAAAATAGCGCTAACTTAGTTTCTTTCTTAGCAAAACGAGTTGCTTTTATAGCCATATCTTTAACTACGTTCATAATCTTTTGCCTCTGTCTTACTGTCTTACTTTACTTAATCTGACCTGAGTTTTAGTCAATTATAATGTACAAATGCTATCTTGGCAGTGACAATAACAGGTTGTTAATGTTATCGATAGTTCTTAAGTTTTGTCTTAAGAGCTGATGATGCTCTCTTTTACCAATTGATGATTTGCCCTCTTCATTTACACGATTAGGATTGGTAAGCATATTACATTTGTCAGAAAGCCCTTTGCTTCTTTCGCTCTCTTTACCTATAGTGTTTGATACCTTAGTTGTGATCAGGATAATCCTCTAAGATCTTCTTTAACTCATTAGCTATTCTCTTGTCAGAGACAGAGATCTTCACACCTAACTGCTGGGCAAAATAAGATACACGCAGTTCTTCAATTAACCACTTAACCTCGATAAGAGCATCAGGTACTACCTGATACTTGTATCTTGAAAGAGTGTTTTTATAAAGCTCGTTTACCTCTTCAATCTTACGTGTATACATAAGATCACGATTTACATCACGAGAGAGTTTATCGATTCTATAAATAATCGCTTCAAGATAACGTGGCATCTGCATTAAGTGCTCAAGTTTGGTTGAGCTTACAAAGCCTTTATAAACTAAAGAGTCTAATTGTGAGGCAATATCTTTATAGCTGTAAGCTACAGAGAGATTTATCTGTCCTTTTAAAAGACGTCTGATTTCATGGACTTTAAATAAAATCTTGTCTACAAAAGAGCATAGATACAGAGCCTTATCATTTAAATCAGCTCTTACCTTTTGCGCTAAGTTATTAAAGCTCGTCTCATCATAGCAAGGAGCATGATTTTCCTGCATGATTAGATCAATTGAGCCTAAAACTAAGTCAGAAATTAACTCCTTTACAGAGCCTAAAGGCTGATAGTACATAGAGAGCTTTGACTTATTTGGTAAGTGTTGCTCAAGATAAGCTGTAGGCTGTTTAATTGATAGAGACAATAACTTTCTCTGTCCCTGCCACATGGCTTTTTCCTGTTTAAACTTACTGTCATAAAGCTCTAGAGCTACACCATTACCTTTGTCGGTTAAAGCAGGATAGGCAGTAATTTCAATAGAGCCCTGCTTAGTTACCTGCTCAGACTTAATCGTACCAAAGGTCCAGGTAGAACTTGGAGCACTCTCTTTATGAGTTTTAACTACTTTCTTTAGAACATCCTGAACTTCACCCTGCAGTGATTGAGATAAAGCTTCAAAGTTACGGCTTTTCTTAATTACTTTGCCCTTTTCATCTTCAATTGCAAAGATCATAAAGAGGTGTTTATCAATTAAAGTCTTATCAAAGTCATCAGCTGTAACTAACTCACCGCCCATACGGGTTAACTCTTTAGCTGACTTCTGATACAGATCGTCACTGCAAGGGCCTCCTAAAGCTTCAGCTAAAGCTTCGGCATAATTTGGAGCAGGGATTAAGTTCTTTCTTAATCTCTTAGGTAATGACTTAATTAAAGAGGTTAAAAAGTCTAATCTTAGGCCAGGGATTTGATATAGAAACTCTTTAGAATTTACCCTGTTCAATACTGCTAATGGGATATGGACAGTTACACCATCATCCTTTGAGGTTGGATCAAAGATATAGCTTAACTTTAATTTAAACTTGTCCTGTATCCAGAACTCAGGGAAATCCTGCTCCTGAATTTTATTAAAGTTATCTTTGGTAACTAACTCTAATGAGAAATCCAGATAATGAGGATCCTGTTTTACTTTCTCTTTCCACCATTTTTCAAAGTGGCGGACTGTTACAATATCCTCTGGTAACTTTTTAGCATAAAACTCTTCTAGTACTGTGGAGTCTACTAAGAGGTCACGGCGTCTTAACTTATCCTCAACATGTACCACTTCATCTACAAGCTCAAGATTATGACGGAAGAAGTCATACTTTAACTCAACGTCACCTGCGACCAGTCCATCACGGATAAAGAGTTCACGGCAGAGTTTTTTATCAATCTGACTGTATTGAACCTTGCGTCCCTGAACTATAGGCAATCCATATAAAGAAATGGTCATTGAAGCAATTACCGCGCCCTGCTTTTTAGACCAGTGAGGTTCAGCATAGCTCTTTTTAATTAAGTGAGCTCCGATAGTCTCAACCCACAGAGGATCAATTGAAGCTACAGTTTTAGCAAACAGACGGCTAGTTTCATTTAATTCAGCTGAGCATATCCACTTAGGCTTCTTTTTACATAAAACAGATGATGGGTGAATTACAAATTTCACACCTCGAGCACCTAAATACATGCCCTTGTCATTATCCTCATAATGGCCAATCTGTGAGAGCAGACCTGAAAGTATGGCTCTATGAATTGCTTCATAAGTAGAAGGAACCTCATTAGAGCGATACTTTAGGCTCTGGCAGGATGCCCTTAACTGACGTAATAAATCAAACCACTCACGTACTCTTAGATAAGAGATATATTCAGCCTTTAGACGTTTGCGAAGTGCTGAATTACTCATCTTAGTCTGCAACTGGCAAATATATTTATATAAGTTCAAATATGAGAGAAAATCAGACTTTTCATCATCAAAACGGTGATGAGCCTGTCTGCTCTGCTCCTGCTTATCTAATGGCCTCTCTCGAGGATCCATTACAGCTAAAGCTGAGACGATTACTAAAACCTCACTTAAAGCACCTTCTTTATCTGCCTGTACGAGCATTCTAGACAATCTTGGATCTGCAGGGATCTTAGATAAAGCCACGCCAATCTTAGTAAGCTCAATCTCATCTGTGCCCTTACCTTTAGCGTCATTGATGGCTCCTACCTCTTCTAAGAGTCTGATACCATCAGTTACCTGACGCATCTGAGGAGGATCAATAAATGGGAATTTAGTGATATTACCTAGATGCAAAGCTACCATCTGTAAGATTACAGCAGCTAAATTAGTTCTTAGAATTTCAGGATCTGTAAATTCTGTGCGGGATAAGAAGTCCTCCTCTGAATACAGTCTTACGCAGACACCTTCACTGACACGACCGCAACGGCCTTTTCTCTGGTTGGCACTTGCCTGGGAAATCTTTTCTACAGGTAATCTTTGCACCTTAGTACGTGGAGAGTAACGGCTGATTCTAGCTGTACCAGGATCAATAACATATTTAATACCAGGAACAGTAAGTGAGGTTTCAGCTACGTTTGTACATAAAACTACACGTACAGTTGAGTGTGGTGAGAAGATCTTGTTCTGCTCTGCTGTAGCTAATCTTGCATATAAAGGCAAGATCTCTGTATTTGGAAGATGAGCTTTCTTTAAGAAAGCCGCAATATCCATAATTTCGCGCTCACCTGGTAAAAAGACTAAGGTATCAGCTCTTCCATGCGCTTTAAACAGGAACTTTAAAGCCTTTAGAATGCCGTTGCGTAAATCAAGCTCTTCTACCTCACACTCAGGATCATCCTCATCACCATCCTGCAATCCTAAAGGCATATATTCAACTTCCACAGGATAAGTACGACCTGATACTTCAATTACAGGAGCATTGTTAAAGTGCTTTGAAAAGCGCTCGGTGTTAATGGTAGCTGAGGTAATAATGAGCTTTAAATCTTTGCGCTTATTAAGTAACTGTTTTAAATAACCTAATAAGAAATCGATATTAAGTGATCTTTCATGAGCCTCATCGATGATGATGCAGTCATAGTTTAAAAGTAATCTGTCTGAGGCTGTCTCTGACAGTAAGATACCGTCAGTCATCAACTTTATATAACAGTTCTCTGAGGTTACATCAGTAAATCTTACTTTATAACCTACGCTGTGACCTAACTCTTCACCTAACTCCTGAGCAATACGGGTAGATACGGCACGGGCAGCCAGACGTCGTGGCTGAGTATGACCGATTAGACCATGAAGACCTAAACCTGCTTCTAAACACATCTTAGGAATTTGGGTAGTCTTACCAGAGCCTGTCTCACCTGCGATGATAAGGACCTGGTTATTTTTAATAGCTTCAATGATCTCATCATGCTTTTGAGCTACAGGTAAAGCTTCATCATAGGTGATTTTAGGAAGGCTTTGCTTTCTGTTTTCAAAAAAGGCTTTGTACTTTTCTAAATCCTCAGAGATCTTTAACTGCAAGTCTAAAAGCTTATCAGCATTGCTTACAGAATTATCCTCACTTTTACCCTGTTTGTCTTTAGGGTTTATAGAACTCAAAGAGAGCTTTTTAAGCTCTCTTGACAGGTTAAGACGATGTTTATAAGTTAAATTATCAAATTCAGCTTTAACGTTTCCTATAAACTTTTCAAGTTTTGGATCTAAGTTTTTATCTAAGTTATTATTCATTTAGGTTTTATCTAATTTAAAAGGCAAGTTGCCTTGCCTTTATCATAAAAATTGTGTGTTAACTGTGTGCTGTAAGCTTAGCTTTTAAAGTAAAAGCTAACGATATTCACTGTCATCGTTAATGCTGTCAAAGAGTTGAGCCTGCGCTAATTTTCTGCGACGACGCAAGTCCTCCTGCTCACTCTTGTGTAAGTTTAATTTTGCCTTTCTTAAGCGTTCAAATTCAGCAGCTCTCTCGGAGGCTAAATACAGACCTGCTCTGCGTATTTTATCCCCTTCAAGATCAACTACCACCAAAGTAACTTTAATGAGGTTTACCATATCGCCAGCTTTTGGATAACCACCGATATGATAAGACATCAAATCACCTAAAGTTAGAGTTTTCTCAAATGAGGTTAACTCAAAATCAAACTGTTTAGCTAAATCAACCATTGGGGTTGAGGCGGCATAAATCTTATCACCATGATACAGAGGATGGCTCTTAATTCTGCTCTCATGAGAGAACAGTGCATTTAATAAAGTCTCATCAGCATCAGTACCAATCATGGAAATGATGTCACCTGTTTTAATTACAGTATCACCATGACACTTGATCATTTTACCGTCTCTAAAGATAGCAGCTACAGTAGTGCCCTTTGGAAAGGTAATTGAACGTAAGGTTCTGTCATTAAATGAAGGCTCTTTAATGCGATAGTTTAATAACTCATAGTCATTAGAGAGCATGATACCTACATCTGATTTGGTAATAGGTGTCAGCATCGATGGTGCATAAACCTTTAAAAGTTTAGCTAAAGGTAAAATTAAAGAGCCCTGGAAGAGTAAAGATACAATTACTACCACGAAAGCTACATTAAAGTACAGCTGAGGGTTATCAAGATGCTCAAATACAGGATAGATAGCAAGTACAATAGGCACAGAACCTCTTAATCCCACCCAGCTCATAAAGATAATGTCTCTTTTGTTATAAGACTTAAAAAATGGCTTTATGCATAAGAAGACAGTTAGAGGTCTTGCAATTAAAGTAATCACCACAGCAATTACTACACCTGGGAACCAGAATTTCACCATCTCATGAGGTGTAACTAAAAGACCTAACATTAAGAACAGAGTGATCTGTGATAACCAGGTAAAGCCTTCAGATACAGGCAGGATGTAACTTACCTGTCTGGTCTTCTGATTGCCCACACACATACCAATGATAAAGATAGCCAAGAAGCCTGAGCCTCCTAGGTATGAGGTGATTGCAAAACCAATTAAACCTAAACCAATAACGAGAATACTGTAAAGACCTACACCTAAGGATAAGGTTGAGACAATCATACGAGCGATAAAGCCAATGAAGACGCCCATGACAATACCAAAACCAAACTGCTGCACAAAGAAGATAAGAGCATCAGTAAATGAAGTGGCCTTTTGAGAAGCAAAGGCAATCATGGTGGTAGTCAACAAAATTGCCATAGGATCGTTAGTTGCTGACTCAATCTGCAGAGTATTAGATACATTTGACTTTAAAGAAATGTTCTTATCTTTACCTAATAAAGAGAACACTGCAGCAGCGTCAGTAGAACCTACGATACAGCCTAAAAGTAATGCCTGAATTAAAGAGATATCAAGTAATAAATAAGCAATTAAACCTGTGATACCGGAGGTTAGGATAACACCTACAGTTGCTAAAACAGCAGATTCAGCTGCCACATTTTTCATCATAGAAAAACTGGTACGCAAACCACCGTCTAGCAGGATCACCGCAAGCATTAAGTTTGCAATAAAGAAAGCTGAGGAGTAATCAGTATAGTGCAGGTGCAGGATAATACCGTCTTCACCTGTTAACATACCAATTGACAAGAACAGTAACAGTAACGGGGTACCAAAGAAGGACGATAATTTTGAAGCCAGAATAGCGAAAGTTAAAAGAATACCAACTATGAGAAAGGCATAGTTCATGTCAAATTCTGGCATGTATCCTCCAATGAACTGCTCTGATATAGGTTTATAGGTTTATTAAGCCATAAATGTAAACGGCTCTTAAAGTACCCTTTTTATGGTACTTACACCTCTTGGTTTGATTAGGTCTTTTATTGTTTTATAAATTTTCGATTTTTAATTCTCTGTATATTTTAATCTAGAAAGGGCTTTAAATATAGGCTTAATGACGATATTTACTCACTTGTTCATGCAAATGTTTTTCATATAAACTCAATTTTCTAAAAAATAACTGTTTTTAGAAATACAAAACGTTAATTACAGGCTAAAACTTGATCAGGATCATAGCTTTTACAACTCATAAAAAACTCTCTTTTTATAAACACTATATTTATCTTTATTAAAAATACATGTCCATTTTAGTGCATACATGCACCATAGTTTATTTAATTGATTTATAAATACTTTTTATAAATCTAATCTTAAGTACGGTAAATATTCTTTGGTTTTACTAAATATCACGCACCATTAATGTGAGATAGGGCTTTAAGGTTGTTTCTTTGTGGTAACATCAACGACATGGCATAAGGCATAACCAATGCCTGCCACCTAGATTTTTAACTAAGATACAGCATCAAAGGAGCTGTTATTTATGTGTTCAATTTTCGGTATTTTTGATATTAAAGAGCATCCTGAAGCTCTTCGTCAGACTGCACTTGAGAACTCAAGACTGCAGTTGCACCGCGGTCCTGATTGGGAAGGTATTTATCAGGGCGATCATGCAATTATTGTTCATGAGCGTCTGTCAATTGTTGATCCTCAGAATGGTGCTCAGCCTCTATATAATGAAGACAAGTCTATTGTTTTGGCTGTTAATGGCGAAATCTACAATCACAAAGATCTGAAGAAAGAACTTACAGTTGATTACAAGTTCAAGACAGGTTCAGATTGTGAGGTAATCATCCCTCTATATGAAGAATTCAAGCGTACTGGTAAAAACTTTGTAGACAGATTAGTAGGTGACTTTGCTTTCGTTATCTATGACGCTAAAGACAACACAATCTTTGCAGCCCGTGACCATATGGGTATTAACCCTATGTATGTTGGCACTGACAGAGAAGGTCGTTTTTATGTAGCCTCAGAAATGAAAGCTTTAGTTAACGTTTGTGACTCAGTAAAAGAATTCCCTCCACGTCATTACTTATACACTAAAGACGGTGACTATGAGTTTAAGCAGTACTACAAGCGTGACTGGTTCGAGTATGACAATGTTAAGAACGATCCTGCTGATGTAAAGAGTTTAAAAGATGGTCTGATGGATGCAGTTCGTCGTCAGTTGATGTGTGATGTACCTTACGGTGTATTACTCTCAGGCGGTCTTGATTCATCTGTAATTTCAGCTATTGCCAAGTTCTACTCAGAAAAGAGAGTTGAGGATGACGGCAAGTCACAGGCATGGTTCCCAAGATTACACTCTTTTGCAATCGGTCTTGAAGGTGCACCAGATCTTAAGAAAGCTCGTGTAGTAGCTGATTACTTAGGTACAGTTCATCACGAAATTCACTATACAATTCAGGAAGGATTGGATGCTCTTCGCGATGTTATCTATCACATTGAGACCTATGATGTAACTACTATCAGAGCTTCAACTCCTATGTACTTAATGGCACGTTACATCAAAGCTATGGGCATTAAGATGGTTTTATCAGGCGAAGGTTCTGATGAGATCTTCGGCGGTTACCTATACTTCCACAAAGCTCCAAACGCTAAAGAGATGCACGAAGAGTTAGTAAGAAAGTTAGATCAGTTGCACTTATATGACTGCCTAAGAGCAAATAAGTCTCTAATGGCATGGGGTGTTGAAGGTCGTGTTCCATTCCTAGATAAGAAATTCTTAGACATCGCAATGCACTTCAATCCTGAAGCTAAGATGTGCCCTGGTAAGGTTATCGAAAAGAAGGCTCTAAGAGAGGCTTTTGACGGTATGTTACCAGAGGAAGTTCTATGGCGTCAGAAAGAGCAGTTCTCTGATGGTGTAGGTTACTCATGGATTGATGCTCTGCGTGACTATGCTGAAGAAAAAGTTTCAGACAGAAAGTTTGCTGAGCGTGAGGTAAGATTCCCAGTAAACACTCCTTTAACAAAGGAAGCTTACTTATACAGAGAAATCTTTGAAGATCTGTTCAAGTTACCATCAGCTGTAAAGACTGTTCCATATGGTAAGTCTGTAGCATGCTCTACTCCTACTGCTATTGCGTGGGATGCAAAGTTTGCAAAGATGAACGATCCATCAGGTCGTGCTGTAACCGACGTTCATGAAGAAGCTTACGAGATGGGCCACAAGATGTAAATCTTGAGGTAAAAGTTCCTTTATATACATTATCATTTTTCTTACTCATTAAGGTTCAGCGAAAGCTGAACCTTTCTTTTATCATAAAGTTTCCCCTGTTTTTATCGTTACAAAACTGATTTATTCTTAACTTTAAGACAAGATCACCTATCTGTAACTCCAATTTCTATGGCTCTATTAAAGTTCTGTATAATCACTTATAACTTATTAACTTTAGGTCACACCATGAAAAACATCTCCTGTATCTTAAAAACTCTTATGGCATTTACCTGCCTTTTATTTACAACCTCAGTGCTCACAGCCTGCAGCTCCATCACCGATAACTCTCAGCCACCTACTCCTTATGAAAAGATTGGTGATGTAACTGAGCTTACAAAGTATGTTGAAAACGGTAAAACCACCTTAGGTGAACTCTTCACTCACTTAGCTCCAAGTACAGCAAGCTCTGATTATTTGCTAAATACTGTTCTCTATACCGGTAATTTAAAAAAGGATAATAAAAGAGTTTTAGTGGTACAGTACTGGGCAAGATATCCAGGCTTAAGATACAAGCCAAACGCTGTATGCAAGACCACTAAGAACATTATCATCACCTTAAAAAATGACAATCTAAAGGCTGACAATATAGTTGAAAGTGTTGATTACACTGGTGCCTCATATGCTATTCAGGATGTCGTCTTTAGTAAATCAACCAAGTACTATCATGAATTAACAGAGCACGAGTTAAAAGACACCATCAACTATGACTGGAGTAAGGTATATTTCCAGTCTGTAGTATTAGACAGCGTAAAAGCTGACTCTAAAAAAGATAAAGATGAAATACAGATCATCTCAGATCAGTTAATCAAAGTTGTTTATGAAGCTCCAAGCTTAAAGCTTGTTGATAGAGATGATTTTAAAAAGACCAAGCTTTCATTTGGCAAAAACACAGACAATATCGTACCAAAGGTTGAAAAGACAACTGACTACTATGAGTACGTTGATTGGGATAAAGGAGAAATTCTGCCTCCATGGTTTAGAAGATTAGGAGAGGATTTCTTCTTCATAGATGTTACAAATGCTATTCTTTATTTATAAAGATCATCCTTTGTAAATCAGAGTCCATGTCTAAAGAAATAAGCTATGTTATGTAAGGTGCAACTTTAGCATTACAATAAAAAAAGCACTGTATAATAAGATATAAATTACCTGCACCATAAACTACAAACACCAATCAGGTGCTGGTTCATTTTCTAAAATGATGAGGTACTTCTTGAAAGTATTCAAACTTTTATTAAGTCTTATAGCACTTTTGTGTACAACAACTTTCCTTACAGGATGTTCTAGCCTTTGTGAAGATCTTGGTGATGTAACTGAGGTTAATCGTTATGTAACTAATGATCTTTCAACTGTAAAATTAGTTTTATCAAGGATGTTAAATCCAAATGAAGAAAAGCGCAGCTACGACTACTATGTTTCAAGAAAGCTCTATGAAGCCACACAGGTAGGCACTGGCAACAAGATCTTAATTGCTCACTACTCTGTAGATTTTCCATTAAAGTCTCAGCCTTATAGAACAGTAAAAGACGTAGTACTTTTACTTCAGGATGATAAGCTGTCAGAAAACAGCATTGTTCATGATATCAAGACCTTTGGTGCTGCCTACCTAAAAAATGAAGGCATAAATGAGTACTATGCCATGTCTGAGCAAGAGCTAAAAATCTTTGCCAATATGGGTAACAGCTACATCAGTTCTAAAAGCAAAACCGGTCAGTTCAAATCAGAACTTGATCTTACTGAAGACAAGTTAATCAATGCTGAAACTTCAGAGTTATTCGGTCAAATTGATGATCTTAAAGAAGTTGATGATGAAAAGCTCAATGCTCTAGGCGTTACAGATATAGAAAGCGGTAACGCTGCTCCTAGAATTAGAATTGTAAAAGAATCCTATATCTTAGATGCCATCTATATCGTAACTGTAATCGCTACTATGGGATACAACATGAATCATTAACGGTGTTTATTCTTATCGGTTCTCTTGGACTTTGAGAGCATGAAGTGACAATCAGCTTTAGCTCAAGGTTAATTGAGGTTGAAGATTGATGATTTAAAAACAACCTTCAAAAAAGCTATGCCAGATAAATAGGAATAAGCTGAGAAACTTAATGCTTTCTCCTATAATGAAAATATTTGCTTTTGCTCCTCTAGCCCTTTCATGATTTTCATTCTTCCTTTCTTTCTTCCTTTCTTTCTTGTTTTCTTTTATAATAAAAAAGAAAGAAAGAAGTAAGGATATCGTACGAAATGCTGTCATTTGAAAATCAGAATATAGAGTTCAAACAAGAATATGTTCCCGATATTCGCAAAGAAGTAATGGGGTTTGCCAATGCCGATGGTGGAACTGTTTTTGTAGGTGTTAGAAAAGATGGTGCGGTCTTAGGTATTGATGATCCTGATGGGGTGATGCTACAAATAGTAAATTCACTAAAAGATTCACTCTCTCCTGATGTAATGCCATTTGTAAAAGTAAACACAGTTGAGATAGAAGGCAAACAGGTTGTCGAAATTGATGTAACGACAGGAACGAATCGACCTTATTATCTTAAAGAAAAGGGCCTAAAACCTAGTGGAGTATATGTCCGAAAAGGCAGTTCCACACAGCCAATGACAGAAGAAGGCATCAGAGAAATGCTCATTCAAAACAGTGGCAGAGCCTTTGAACAGTGTAGAAGCATGAATCAGGAATTGACTTTTCAGACATTTTTTTCAGAAATGCAAAGCAGATCTCTAGAAGTCGGTCCCTCTCAGATGAGAACACTTAAACTCATTGGAGAAGATGGTCTTTATACGAATTTAGCTTTGCTGCTGTCAGATCAGTGTGAAATAACTACAAAAGTTGCACTTTTTCAGGGAACTGATAAAGAACAGTTCCGTGATAGAAAAGAATTTACTGGTTCTATTTTGAAGCAACTTGAAGATGTATATCAGTTCATAGATCTTGTAAACAAAACCAAAGCTACTTTCTCTGGACTTAATCGAACTGATAAGAGAGATTATCCAGAAGAAGCTGTAAGAGAAGCGTTGCTTAATAGTATTGTCCATAGGGACTATTCTTTTAGTGGCAGTAATCTTGTTAATGTTTACGAGGATAGAATTGAGTTTGTGTCTCTTGGCGGACTGGTTTCATGCTTGGAGCTAAAATCTATTTTTCTTGGAGTATCCATGTCGAGAAATCCTAACCTTGCAGCGATTTTTTATCGGATGAGGCTGATTGAAAGTTATGGTACGGGAATAGGAAAGATAGAACGCGTATATAAATCAAATCTACTGCAGCCTAAATTTGAAACTGCAAAGGGAGTTTTCAGAGTGACTCTTCCAAACAGAAATGAGGAGCATGACTCTAATATACAGTCCTACAGTGGCAATGACGGTGATATCTCTTTTAATGAACAGAAGAAACTTATCATTCAGTATGCAAAGGAAAAAGGCAGTGTATCAAGAAAAGAAGTTGAGAATTTGATTGGAGCAGGAACAACCAAAGCATTCAGGCTTCTAAAGGAACTCTGTGAGGCAAAACAGCTTGAGCAGACAGGAACAGGAAAGTTAAGAACATATGTTATCAAATAAACCTTTTACCTCTATTTCTACAAATCATATAAAAGTTTGTTGAGCGGTATTAAGGAGAAATTGAGCATTCTTTGTTTAAGGTTCCTTTGTTTAAACTTCCTTTAAAGTGTGAACTTAGTGCTAGTTCAAAAATTCGCCTTAAGATGATTACTTCTGAAATTTGCTAAATTCTGACGATTGTTAAATTCTGAGGATTTAGAAAACGCCCCTAAAAAAGCTATGCCGGATTTTGTCTAACATAGCTTTTTGTTTAACGTGGCAAGACAATCTTTTCTATGAAAGATTGCACGAAAGATTACTGGTGCATAAAGAAGCCAATAATTAAGATGATGCTTACGCCCCACATAACTGGAGTTACCTGACGGTATTTACCAGTGATCAGCTTTAATAGACAATAGCTTGCAAAACCGAAGCCAAAACCATTACCAATAGAATAGGTCATTGGCATCATGATCACGGTTAAGAAAGCTGGAATTGATTCAGAGAAGTCTGTAAAGTCGATACCCTGTACATTCTTCATCATCATAGCACCAACTACGATAAGAGCAGGAGCTGTTGCATAAGCAGGAATTAAGCTTGCAAGTGGTGAGAAGAAGAATGCTAATAAGAAGCAGATACCAACAACTACTGCGGTAAGACCTGTCTTACCACCAACATTAACTCCAGCTGATGATTCAACATATGAGGTTACAGCACAGGTACCCATGGTTGCTGATAATAAGGTACCAACAGAATCGGTCATCAGAGCTCTATCGCAGTTTTCAATCTTACCGTCTTTATCTACAAGACCTGCAGCCTTGGTAACACCAATTAGAGTACCGATATTATCGAATAGCTCAACAATGGTGAAAGTAAAGATGATTGAAATTAAACCATAATGGAAAGCACCTACAAGATCCATCTTTAAGAAGGTCTCCCCCATACCAGGGAAAGAGAAACTTACAACATCTGAGATGCCCTCAGGTGCCTTAGTTACGCCAAAGATCATTCCAATTACTGTTACGGTCACGATACCGATTAACATGGCTGCTCTGATTTTTAAAGCTAAAAGAGCGCCAATGATGAGTACCCCTAAAAGAGCTAGATCAACTTTGGGATCAGAGAAAGTACCTAAGGTGATCTTTGTAGCAGGAGATTCAACAATCAGATTTGAGCTTTGAAGACCAACGAAAGCAATAAACATACCGATACCGACTACGGTCGCAGATTTCAAACTCATTGGTACAGCATCAATAATCATCTGACGCAGTTTGGTAACAGTCAGCACAAAGAAAACTAAACCTGATACAAACACAGCACCTAAAGCTGTTTCCCAATTCAAGCCTACAGTCTTACATACATAGAAGGTAAAGAAGGCATTAAGTCCCATGCCAGGAGCCATAGCAACCGGAAGATTTGCAAAAAGGCCCATTGCAATAGTACATAAAGCAGCAGACCAGATAGTTGCAGCAACAGCTGCTTCTACAGGGATTCCTGCTTCTTTTAAGATTGATGGGTTAACAAAAATAATGTAAGCCATTGCTACGAAAGTAGTAATACCGGCAATGATCTCAGTGCGGACATTAGTTCCTTTAGCTTTTAATTTGAAATGACGATCTAAAAAGCCCTGATCGTTCTTTGAGATGGTGTCAGACATAATTTCCTCTGAATGAAAAATACCTGCTATAAAAGCGCTTTCAGTATATTTGAATTTACCTTAGTGTCAATGCTGATTGCATAAGAAATCGACTTTTACCAAGATTTGATAAATATCGTATTCACTAATGTGCTGACAAGCGTGCATATGCAAAACTTCTAGAGTGTTTTAAGACTGTTTTTGAAGAGTTTATTAAGAATTTTTGCAGAGAAAAATGGAGGCTTTATAAAGATACTTATATTGAGCTAAAGGTATATATTGTGTTGAATGCAAATATATTGAGAATAATTCCATACTTTGATGGTATTTAGTTTTACCTGATGGTCAGGCAAAACAAAAAGCTACCATGATGGAAATAAAACCAATCACTATCAAAAGAGTCAGTACTAAACCTACAATAGATAAAGCAATACCTGTATAACACAGTTTTGTGCTTTCTGGATGCTTTTTTAAGGTTATAAAACCAAAGACAATACCTAAAACTGCTAAAGCCACACCTAAGAAACAACCGGCGCCAGTAAAAATACTTATGATGGAGACAATTCCTAAAACAATCGGAAGATGTTGCAAATGATAATCCTTACACTGATGCATTAGATGGGATGATTTATATTTGATGCAGATAATATTAGCTACATAAAATTTATACTATCTATTGTACGTTCATTTAGTGTAAATGTTCAAATTTATTTTGGGATTCAATAATTGTGCAAACATTTTTTGATATGAGTTAATCTAAATACAATTCAATCAAATGATAAATAACCATAGCTATGCCTGTTGATGAAACAACAAACCCAGAATAAAAGATATTTTCGTCTTTTTTGTCTAATTCAAAAGGAATCGTATAGATAAAGACTACTCCTAAAATTCCCAAAATTGCTCCTAAGATAAAATATGACCAAGCAAAAAAGCTTATGAGTGATGCTATTCCAAAAGTAAGAGGAAGATATATCCAAAATCTCAAAATTCTCATTTTGTACTCCTGACAGAGTAACGTATAAATCTTGTACGATTTATTTTATGTACCCTTAATGTAAGGGTGCAAGCGGATTTTTAGGATTATTTAGTAATCAAATCATTTTTCTGAAAATTAAGCTCTATTTGCTATAATTCATGCGTTACAAACAGTATAAGTTGCAAGACTTCAGTACTTGTTTATCAAGATCATTTATCAGAAGAAAAAGGTCCAATGGAAGAATTAGGTCTTACTAGAGTTCCTTACTATTCAGAACTTAGCGTGTTTAATCGAGATGATGTACCAAATGATGCTGTATGCCTAGTGCTTTCAGTCATGCTCTATTGGCATTCACTAGAAAAGTGCCAAAGATTTAATGCTAGAAATCATGTGCACCTTTTAGCCCGTAATTTAAGAAGAACTCCTGAATGTGTCAAAGAGTGCCTAGACTATCTTACAAGCTTAAAGATCTTAGATAAAAAAGAAGAAACTATCACCACAGAAAGTGACAATCCTGATAAAAAGACCAAATTAAACGAGTTCTATACCCTAAACTTCCATGTACTCCATGAGCTGTTAAAAGAGCATAACCTGAATATTCCTGTAAAGATCCTGCGTTTGGCAAGTGACGATTACTTTGATATCTACTCATATTTATCACCAAAGAGAATGCCTTTAGTACAAGGTCTTGTAGGTATGGTCAAAGGTGGCATTTATGATGAAGCTGCTTTAAATGTCTGCAAGGTTATCTGTGGTATCTGCAAAGACGGTGACTATGAGGATTTCTCATATAAAGCATTAGCTCCTGGTTGGAGAATGTTAGCTCAGCCTCCTGCTACAGCAGAAGACGTCGTACAAAGATATTTAAGAGAAGGCGAGCGCTCTGTAGATATCGATCTTATGGATGGCTCTTTCTTTATGCCAGATGGTGATTACTTTGGAACAGAAAAGCATAAGATTTGGCATTCAGGTAAAAGTAAAGAACCTAGAGTTTTAGCTACTGCTTTATATCTTTGCTTTACAGCTTTAAGTCATGATGTAGAGTTTTATTCAGATCTAGATCTTGAGGAGCTAAAGGATGGCTTTGAACTTCTGAATAAATTTACAGGATTAAAAGGCAGATTATCTGAGGTGTACTTTAACTATAAAGACTTTACAGGAGATGCCCTTGTAAAGGCTAAAGTAGAGTACCAAAAGATATTAGAATCATTATCATAGATCATATTTGCCACAAGGTAATAATCAAATCTTTAAGGTGATAGTTTTACTTGTGGCGAAATACTAAATTGCCTAAATTTGAGCCTTTTCAATAATACACTGATGTGTTTTAGTGTCTTTTGAGTAGTTAATACCTACTAGTAGGACTTCACCTTTATAGTCTTTAAAAAACTGTAAGTAATTCTTTTCCTTAATCTGAGTGATGGCAGATTGTGCAGACTTATCATACTTTAACTCAATTAAAAGAGCTGGCTTGTTTATGCCAGGCTTTAGAAGATACACTAAATTAGCATATCCTTTTCCTGTAGGTAATTCTCTTATAACGTTATAGGTATCAGTAGTACTTAAAACTAGTGATAATGAGATTACACATGACAATGAGTTCTCGTCATTGTAAGTTAGAATTGAGGTATGGTCTTGATGAGCTTCATCAAAGACTTTAGCTACAGCATCAGAATTTAATGACCAGATATCATTTAACAGGTCATATGACTTGCTTATAAGATTATAGACACCAGAGTATTTTTCATTATCTTCAACGATATTTCTAAACTGCATTTTGATTTCTTCATTTGGAATATGAACTGCAAATTTAGAAATATTGTCTACTCTGATATCTGAATCTGGTTTTATCGCGAGATATCCTAAATGAATAAGCAGAGTTAATACATCGTTCTTGGTCTTAAATGTAACCATATCATTTTGGAATTTGGCTACATTTACCACTACATCTTCACCTGCAATTAACTTTACAATGTCATCTCTTAAGCCTTCCATGTTCATATCAATATATTCCTGAAGGCTTTCAAAAGTTTTCTGTTTTGGTCCAGTAACTTCCAAATCTTTTTCTGCTGATGCTCTTTACTACAGAGTTAGGATTATAGATATGAGGAACATCTTTAAATGAATAACCGTCATACCATTGCTGCATTTGATTAAAATTCATCTTGAATTCGTTACACAATGACTGAACTTCCCTCTCTGAAAACCAATAAATGGAGCAAAGTTATCAGGATCAGTCATTGAAAATTCATTGAACATATTCAATGCACTCTGGTTACCGTACTTCTTAATCGGAAGAATACCTGTCATGTAGGCTAGAGCAATATAGGCCTGATCTTTAAAGATACTTTCTAACCATTCAAGATATAGTTTTAAACTTTGAGCATCTTCTTTTTTCTCACGCATGATGCGATCCCATTCATCAATAATGAAGACAAAAGGAACTTTGCTGTCAGAGAATACATCGTCTAAAGATTCGTACAATTTGTCAGGAGAATTGAATACAACTTGCGGATAAGCTTCTTTTAATTCTTTTACTATTGAAGATGTAATCGATGAAATCATTTGATTAACATCGTAACGTGCGCTATTAAACTCTAGCGACATGTTAATGAAAATAACATTGTATTGGTTTAAATGTTTTTTATAGCTTGCAGATTTTGCAATTTTGAGACTATCAAACTGGGATGAGCTGTCTTCACCTCTTGAATAGTAAGAACATAGCATTTGTGCTGTTACAGACTTTCCAAAGCGACGAGGTCTACAGAGACAAAAATATTTTTGCTTTGTCTTTATACATTTATTTAGGATCTCAATTAAAGGAGACTTGTCAACGTATATAAAAGAATCTAATGATTCTTGAAAAAGATTTTTTCCTTATTTAAATACTTCGGCATTTTGTCTTCTCAAGCGATGGAATTGCTTTACATTCCTTATTATATATGGAAGGTTGTCATTTTCACACTACAAAAAATAATTAAAAAAATAAGAAACAGAATTTTTTCTGATACTAAAGAAATAATAAGAAAAATCATAAGAAATTTTCAAAAAAGCTTCTATTTTTTGCATTTTTTGTCAGTAAATTGTCTGTTCTTAAAAATTTGCCCTGTACACTGCCTCAAACTTATTTTGAGGATTATTTAATGTTCTTTAAATCAAAATCTGTAGAAAACAGTTTTCAAACTAAAGATCCTACCTGGTTAATTGTGTTAGGTTCTTCAATGCTGTTTGTAACCTGTATCTTTTGTGCCCTAGATAGAGCGTCTCTGTCATCATCTTTATCATTTGCATTGGTAATCCTATTGAACATACCAATCTATGTTGGGATGTTCAAATATGAACCTGACTTTGAAAACTCTAATGAATACTACCTTTGTGACAGTGAGTTGTATAAGCTCTCAGGTTACGAGGAAGTGCCAATCTTAGATAAAAACAGTAACTATAAGTTTACAGAAGCTACCCGTCTTATCGACAGGCATATTGAATCTCAAAAGGAAGAAAACCGTAACCGTGAGGATTATGTACCTATAAATCTGAATAAAGATGACATTGCAGCACTGACCATGGTCGCTGCTAAAAACATCACCAATAAGCTCTTTATTGGATATGGCTACGAGTTTTTACCAAAGCATGCAAGACGATTGGCAAAACTCCAGGAGCAGGGACTAAAGCAATTGCCTCACGGTAAAGGCTCTGCTCAAATTCATAATCTGGAAAGACGCCATAAGCCTCTGTTCATGTCTTTACAGAATATTAAAGATCATGCCATTGTTTTTGGTACTACAGGCGCTGGTAAAACCAGATTCTTTGATCTTTTAATTACTCAGGCCATAGAAAGAAACGATACTGTCATCATTATCGATCCTAAAGGCGATCACGATTTAAAGCGCAGAGCTCGTAGAATCTGTGCCTGTACTCATCGTGATGGTGCTTTCCATGTTTTAGATGTTAAAGATCCAAATTTAACCACATCTGCTTTTAACCTCTTTGGCTCATCCACAAGTGCCTCTGATATTGCAGATAAACTGTCATCTCTTATGAAGCAGTCAACCTTTGATACTGACAGCTTTGCAAGCTATGGTCAGGAGGCTGTAGCCTGTGCTGTAACTGCCTTAGATTGTCTTGATTTACCTGTTGATATCTACCATATCTGCAATCATGCCAATATCGAAAGCTACTTTGACGGCATGGTAGCAGGTCTGTCTAAACTTACAGCTAAAACTCAAAACCGAGATCTTGCTGTGTACTTTGCAAGACTCTTAAAAGGCTATTCTATTGAAAAGCACCTTTACACTCATGTAAGAGATTTCTTAGTAAGCATTGGCGATGAAGCTCAATTAGATGGTATTTCTGATATAAGCGAGGATAGTCTTTTAGAGCCAGAGGTTGCTTTATCTTTAACACCAGAGCAGTTATCAGCTCTTAAAGAGAAAGTAAAAGCTCAAAATGATGAGAATAATATCGTTGAAGCTCAAATTGCAGATACAGATGTCTCATCAGGTACTGAAAATTATGCTGATAATGGCTACAGCCAGACAGGTAATTCTACTGATGACTGCAATACCATAAAAACAGAAACTGACTCTAAAGAGACTGAAGTAAAACCTAAAAGACGTGGTCGTCCTCCTAAAAAGAAGCTTGAAGATGCAACTTCAGGTACTGCTTCTGATACAGCAAATAACTCAGGTAAAAGCAAAACTGAGACTAAAAAGACTACAGCTAAAAAGAAAAACTCAAAGCTTAAGAACGTAAAAATTCAGGTCAAGGCAGCAGCTTTTCTTACCTATTACAAGTATCTAAAACAGCACTCAAATTTGGATACTGATCCTGAATTTGAAAAGCTGATATCTATGACTGTAAAAGAACAGTCTTTCTTTGAAAGAACCACTGCAAGTATTAAGACCGTACTTAATACCTTAAACAGTTACAACCTAAAACGGATCCTGTCAAAGAGTCCTACACAAACAGATTTTTCAGATATCTACCAGAAGAATAAGGTCTTTTACTGCGCACTGCATTCAATGTCCAATGCCTCCTTAAGCTCATATGTAGGTAAGTTACTTTTATCAGATCTAAGCTCTTTTGCAGATCATATTTATTCAATGGATGAGGATTTACATGCTCTTAATAATCATAGTACAAATGATAGGTTGCGCCATGCTGATGATGTATTTAGTAAAGTAGACAGTGCTTTAAATACCAGTTTAGATGGCGACCTAAATAGCAACATAGGTTGCAAACAAAATTACAATATCAATGACAATTTACACAGTCATGAAGCTGATTTTACTGATGCTGCAGGTGATGATAATGTCGATCCTGATGCAAAGGCTGCCCTAGCTCTTAGTCGTGAACTTGTAAATATGGATGAAATAAACTCTTTTATTGAGGAGAAAAAGGCTGAAAAAGAACAGAAACAGCTTCGTTATAAAGCTTTAAATCCTGAATTTGACAAGGTCATGAGTATCTTACAGGCCCCAAAATTTGACAAGGTAAAGCAAAGACGCAAGGTAAGTATCTTTATTGATGAGGCAAGTGAGGTGGTTAATGAAGCATTACTGCAGCTTTTAAACAAAGCTCGAGGTGCCGATTTTTCAATTACGATTGCAACGCAGACTTTTTCTGATTTAGCTAAAAGATGTGGTTCAAAAGATGCTGCCATGCAGTTAATCGGTAACTGCAACACCATGTATTCTCTAAGAGTAAAAGATGAAGAGACAGCATCTGTCATCACCTCTTCTTTACCTAATACCACTTTCTATACCAAGAACATCTCTACAGGTACGATGTCTGATACCTATAAAGAGAATTACAAAGACTCAGCCTCTATAAGTGCCAATACCTATATCGACAGGATTTTCCCTGCATCAGCCTTAATGGAATTGCCTAACTTTGAGTATGTGGCAAAACTCTCTGATGGTCGCTTTGTCAAAGGTGTAATTCCAATTCTTACTGACAATAAGGTGCGTGATTAGTATGGTTTTAGAAGATTATGTCTTTACTGCTAAGCATTACTTTCCTGCTTTTAGGATTGATGCAAAGCTCTGCTTGCATCAATTTTCATCTGTTTTATGTTTAATTATTTAGATAACAACCAAGGATCAATACAGGACAGGATCATATGTTCGGTTTTACTTTTAAAACATTAAGACTTTATGTAATCGGTTTTATCATTTTGCTGTTTATCTTAAGTGCTGATTACTTAGGCCCCAGTACTAAGGTTATCTTTTATGAAGAATTAGATGACTTTTGCTATATCTTTTCTCATAACTGTGAAGACGCCTTAGTAAGGATAGGTAAGATTGCTGATTTAATAAAACCAGTTCTGGTGGTAGCAAAGGTTGTGGACTTAGATAAAGTTATCTTATTGCCAGTTATCAGGATCCTCTTTTTGGCAATAGGCTTTGGTAAGTATTTAGTAATGCTGACTTTAGCAGGATTTGCACTTGGCAGAATCTTAAGATTTCAGGCAATTGAGGATTTTAAGACACCAATTATCTTAAAGATTGTAGGTGGATTTTCCTATGAGTTTGTAACCTTGGTTTTACTCGTGCTCTTATTTCAGGCATTTATATCCTGCGCTTACATCTTAACCTTTTTCTTTTTACTTCTGCCAGCGCTGTGCGGTATCAGGATAGGCTCAGCCTGCTAAAAGCTAATTGTTTCATCCAGTCTAAGGTGATTGCTTTACATAAAGTATTGCAATCACCTTTTAGAGCAGTGACTGCCTACAAATATCATTATGAGTGTCTTACCAAAAGAACAGCTCTAATGATGAGAATTATTGCTCCAATCATCAGAAACTTTTTCATTAAAAAAAGACTGCTCCAATCATAAGAATATTCACTAAAAATAATCTTCACAAAAAATGAATGCGTTAAGATAGGGACGTTACTTGAAAAAATATAACAAAAAAGCTCAATTAAAAAAAATGATCTATAAGGCTTTTAAGTTAGCATTTCCAAAGACTCTACCAATTCTTGCAGGCTTCTGGTTTATAGGTCTTGCTTACGGTCTTTACATGCATGTATCATGATTTTCATTTGTATATCCTATGCTCATGAGTCTTATTATCTTCGGAGGCTCATTAGAATTTATCACTGTAGCAATACTGCTCTACCTTTTAGTCCTGTAGGAGCTTTTATTATTGCCCTGTTAGTACAGGCAAGACATCTTTTCTACTGAATTTCCATGCTAGATAAGTACAAAGGTTTGGTCTTAAAAAGTACTATCTAATTTTTGGAATGTGTGATGAGTCTTTCTCATTGAACTTTACAGCTAAAATTCCTGAAGGCGTGGATAGAGGCTGGTACTACTTTTTCATTACCTTTTTAAATCACTTTTATTGGGTATCAGGCTCTACTGTATGTGCTTTAATTGGTTATGTTGTTCACCTTAATACCAAAGCTCTTGAGTTTGTGATGACAGCTTTATTTGTAGTGATCTTTGTAGAACAGTTTTTAAATGATAAAGAAAAGATAAATGGCTTTATTGGTATTGGTGCATCTGTACTCTGTCTTTTAATCTTTAAAGCACAGAACTTTATGATACCTGCGATGATTTTAATGTTAGCTGTCATTCTTTTAAGGTACAAGCTAAAGAAAAGCTATAAAGTTGCTGAGACAACCGAAGCATACGTAAGTCGTGATGACGTTAGTAGCGATAAAAATTCTGGTGCAAAACAGGATCTCGAGGACAATAGGCTATGACCATTACAGAACAGTGCATTACTATTGGCCTGTGCGCACTAGGCACTCAGATATGCCGTTTTCTGCCTTTTATCTTATTCTCTGGTAAAAGCAGATTGCCTCACTGCATTGAATATTTAGGTAAAGCTCTGCCTTTAGCAGTCTTTGGTATGTTAGTTGTTTACTGTTTAAAAGACGTGTCTTTTGTTCAAAAGGATTACGGTCTACCTGAAATGATAGCTGTGATTGCTTCAGCTCTAACTCATGTTTTAAAGAGAAATATGATGCTCTCTATTGCCTTAGGTACAGCTATCTATATGGTCTTAGTGCAGTTTGTTTTTGTAGGGTGATGAGAAGAGTAATATCACTAGGAGACTAAAAATATGACAAAGCTATGTCTCCTAATGATAAGTTGTGAGCAAATTTAGATCTTAGAAAAAGTAGTGGTTACAGATCTTTACACGATTTTATGTTTTTATTTACACCACATAATTCTTTCGTCAATTCGTAGGCATGATTAACATCTTGTTTGATACCAAACTCATCAGATCCTGTTTTAAACATATCAATAATTCTTAAAACAGAATCACAACTAGCTTTATGATCGACTGAACAGCCTCTAAAATAATTAATGTAGGCTTTATTCAACGAAGGTCTTATATTAAAAGATTCTGAATTGATTCCTTTCTCATAGATCATTCCTAGGTCATAGCAATGCTTACTCTCTCCACCTAAACAAGACGTTTCTAAAGCATTTACGTATTCATTACCAGAAAATTTTTTGGAATAATTTCCTTGCAACGACAAAATTGCTCTTTTTGAACAACCTATTTTTTTACCTGGATCTGAATATTCACTTTTTATTTCACAGGAACGATCATAATATTCACCAGATTTTTCTAAGTCCTTTTTAAGATTAGGATAAAATTCAGGGCCCTCTTCATACACTTTTCCAAGTAATCGGCACGCATTTTCTGCTCCAATATCACAAGCTTGTTGATATAAACTAATATAATTATCTATATTACCTGTAAGTTGAAGATCAATTTCAGCTAAAAATGAGCAACTTTTAGCTAATTCTGGATCATTTGTTTGAAGACCTGCTTTACAGGATTTTTCAAGATATGGTCTTGCTGTATGTGGGTATTGTATTTTATCTCTACCGTATTCATTTTTTAAATTATATGGATTTTGCTCTGCTATTTTTTGTCCAAGAACCTGGCATAATTTAATATCTCCATTTTCACATTTCCACTTCATTGGTTTAAATGCAAGATTATTATCAATTACTAAACGTTCATTATCATCCAAATAATCTAATCCTAGCATACTGCAACTTGAAAGAAATATTGATAAAGGAATCAGAGTTAATATTGTTTTATTCATAATAAAACCCCTATATTTTAGAGCACTGCTGCTTTTTGATTTACTTATTTAGAAAAAAAACATGAAACTACTCATTCCATCCGAATTTACATACGCCCCAATCTGTAAGAATTTCAGCCTCAATTGGATTTCCAATAGAAACTAATTGGCGATCTCCAAATTTAAATGGTTTATATGTTTCTGAAGATATATAACCTCTTCTATTGATATTGACTTCTTCCACTGAGAAAGTTGTTGAAGTTCTACTTAAAACATACAATCCCATTACAGGCTCTCCTAAAGCAACTGCAATTTGAGCCTTATATACCTGAATGCCACTACAGAAATTTGAACTGGCCTCAAAATATTTGTTATTGCTAGACCAATCGTCAGTATATGATGAGTCTGCTGTTGGATTTTGGACCAATTTAGGCCACATAGGAGAGGGAGTTGGAAAAAATTTTTTTACCAAAGAGTAGTCGTTTTTGTAAATTTTTTGCGCTGATGCACATGCATTCTCACTTTCTCCTTTTGAGCATTTATTTTGGTAGTGATAAAAAATCTCTTTTATATGTTTTCTTCTGACTTCTAAATATTTTTCCTTGGGAATACTTGATTTAGTATTTTCAATCTCTCCGTTAACTAAATAGTATCCACTATTGCCTAATCCATCAGAGTTATTTGTACGCATCATATGCTCATATAACTTCTCAGGATTATCATATTCAGGTATTTCTCTTGGGATTAAAACCGCATTGTCACAAGCGCTCCGCACAGTACTACAACTTCCCGTAATTTTATTAGTTTCAGGATCTATTGGGCATTTTGATACATCTTTTAGCTCACACATCTCATAGAATTCTCTTTCTGAGATTTCCTTACGAGCAGGAGTTTTATTACTTTTTACAATATTGTTTAAAGCATCGTAAGAGCTACTATCACTTGCTGAAGATGATTCATCAGAGCTAGATGACATGTTAATCAAATTGCAACCTGATAAGGCTATGCACATTGATGTGAAAATTAAAGGTAGGCAAAATTTATTCATAGTGTTTGTTTTGTTAAATTGAACGTGAAGTAATTTTAAACAAGTCTTTTTACAAACACTTTGAGATAAATCAAAATCAATAAATTTAATTTTGAGAATAGGCTTTTAATTGCAGGATATGATCTTCAATCTCTTTGATCACTCTTTTGAAGATCTCATCACTTTTACCTGTAGGATCTTCTAAGTGCCAGTTATCATCAAAAGGTCTACCTATAAAAGGACAAGTCACATCACAGCCCATTGAGATTGCAAGATCTGGTGTAGGGATGTTTTTAATGAGCTTGCTTTTCTGTCCCTGCTTTTCCATATCAATGCCATATAGCTCTTTTATAAGCCTTACAGCATCTTGATTGATTTTATCTTTTAAAACAGTGCCTGCTGAATAACAAGAGAATTTATCAGAAAGAAGATACCTACCTAGTGCTTCAGCTATTTGGCTTCTGCAAGAATTGTGGACACAGATAAAGGCAATTACTTTCTTATTCATGTTTGAATAATCCTAAGCTTAAAAGGTAAGAAACATCAATAACTCTCAAGAGACTTACCTTTATGTGTGTTGATCTATTTTCTTATCAATTGATGAGTAGCATTACTTTATTTTTTTACAAGCTACAGTGCAATCTTTTTTGCAAAAAGCTATACCAATAGCATAGATATCAGTAATCTTTGCAATCTTTGTAAAAGGCTCTGCATAGTTCTTCTCTTCAATCTGACTTAGAGCAATTGCTACTAATTCATCCATTTCTTCAGCTTTAGAGGTAGCTTTAATCTCAATGATTACAGCTTTGGTATTACGCTCAGCTTTAAAGGTAATATCAGGATATCCATTACCTGCTTCATAGTTAGAATGGTATTCAGAGACAAGTTTTTCACAACTTGTAAAGATGCCATTGATAAAACCATGATAGTAGTTCTCTAAAGGAGCTTTAGTTGCTGTATCTCTGATTGAGACATATTTTTGCAGCATATCAAAGAGGATATTAGAGATATCTACTTGCTGTCCTTTTACTAAAGCATTTACAAACTTACCTGGTAACTCAAGATTTACAAAGACATCTTTAAATCTCTTTTGAATATTCTTAGTAAAGCAGTCTTTAATCTCTAAGTTAGGCAGTCTTACTACAATATCATCGGGATTATTTTCATTTGGAGTTAAAGCTCCAGTCTTTTCCCAATCTACAGTTAAGTAACCTGTATGAAGTAATAATGACCAGAAATCATTAGGATCATGCTCTGATAAACAGTCATAGTTCATGGAATCGTTTAACTTAAAGCTAATTGACTTGCCATCAACTAAATCCTGCATCTTTTGAGTATCACTGTCAGTTAAATATCCTAGGTATTCATATACAGCAGAACTTGAGGTTGAAGTTGCCCAATAGTTATCAGCCTTTATTTTTGACAATAGTCCCTGCTGTTTAAAATCAAAATTGTCTTTAATGAAATTTACTACATCCCATGGACAGAACATCTCTTTGTCATAGAACTTGTATCCGTCATAGTTATCTTTTACCTTTTGAGCAAAGTCATCTAACTCGTAGTCTTTTAAGAACTTATAGGTATCTTCTTTGGTAAATCCAATCATACCTGTATATTGCTTTAACTGACTTGTAACAGTATTCACATAGAGGTTATTTACTCCTGTAAAGATGCTGTTTTTTGCAACCTTCAGACAGCCTGTCATTATGACTTTACTTACATATTGTTCGCCAGTCTCAGGATCTTGGGGAATGGTTTTAAAGAAATCGAATAAAGATGAGATTAAAGTTACCATGTCATCATGGTAATTATATTCCTGAGCTTTTGCTAAAGGTACATCATACTCGTCAATTAAGACATAAACCTGCTTTTTAAAATGCTTATACAGCATTGTTGCTAGATTTATGATGGATGAAGTTGCATATGATTGAGCATTTTCATCAGCTCTATGTAAAAAATCTTTACTTGATAACTTAGCATAAGTCGCCTTGTCATCATCATTGAGAGCAAGACTGTCTTTTAAGAAACTGTATTCTTTAGCTTTAGCTACAATAAGTTCAGCCAGTTTATAATAAGCTGAAGTAAAGGTCTTTCCATAAACGCCTTTTAAGGTAAGACAGATAACAGGATGCTGTCCCATGTATTTTGCACAGAACTCTTGGTCATCTAATATCTTGGTATCTTTAAACAACTTTTGCTGAAGTGTAGTGTCACCTGGATTTGCTGAGTTTATTTTCAAAAAATACTCAACCATGGACATAAACAGTGTCTTACCAAAACGTCTGGGTCTAGTAAATAACATTACATTTGACTTATCTTTATCAATAATGTCTTTAAGATAAGGCGTCTTATCTACAAAGTAGCATCCGTTACCTTTTAGCTCACTATAGACGTCTTTTCCGTATGGTAATGGTAAGAATTGTTTTGTTGTCATTGTCTTGTTCTCAACTCATTAGTTCTACTTTAATTATACATGATAAAAATTTTGAGAATTTTGATTAGTGGCATTTAATGCTGGTAAATCGTTATTAAAAGATTTTTTGTTGAATTTTGAAAAAAACTCATGCTCTGCAAAAGTGTTTTGTGAATATATGTTCCGCTACTGTGAAGTTAAAACGATCTTCCAAAACGAAGATAAGCGTACTCACTCATTGCATCAAGGACTTACAGATAAGTAGTTCTTAAAATTTCCTCAATCAGAACACATCTAGATAAACCTATTTTGCTAATGACAAGTTGCAGGTAGCTAATGTGCCTAGTCCCTGAGTTTTCTTAATACCTAAGGCAAAGTCTGGGGTATAAGGGATTTTATGTAAGATCTCTTTTGCTCTTTTAAGTTTCCCCTTTTTAAACTCTTGCTCCACAAGCTCAAGCCAAAACTCAATTTCATCTAGTGACATTTCTATATCGCGCTCTTTGCGATATTGAACGTACTCTCTCCACTCTTCTTTTGAAAAGTTGTTCTCTGGCAATTGATAGCCTTTTGGTAAATGCTTCAGATCTGACATAGAAACTCCTTGAACAGCTTGATTTCAAGTCTTTATAGTGAAGGCTTAAAGCCTTCACTTATACTTACTAGATAAAACCTGCTCTTTTATGAGTTGTTTCACGATAGGAGTAGTTATCCTCAATCCAGGTGAGATTTAGATGTAATAAAGCTTCATCGACATCGCATTGCTCTATCTTATTAGAATCACGCCAGGCTGCTTCCTTACAAACAGAATCTAAAAAGGATTTGGTATCACAAAGAGGATGACCTGACAATTTTGATGCAGCCTTAATTAAGGAGAGATCATTACTTACTGGTTTATCTTTTAAATACTCCTCCATTACAGCTAAAACGCCTTTAGTATCAGCATAGCTAATCTCGATTTTGTTTGAGAATCTGCCATTACGTAAGATAGCCTCATCCATATCATCAATACGATTGGTAGCTGCAATTACTAAGACTCTGTCTTTAGCTGTATCTGAAATTGAGCGTAAGAACTGGGAAATACCTTCGTTGTTATTATAACTTCTTCTTTTAGCAAACATGGAGTCAGCTTCATCTATAAAGACAATAGAAGGAGCAGCATCTTTGGCCTTGTTAAAGATCTCAGTTATCTTTTTTGCTGATCCTACTGAATTCTGTTCATATTGAGTGGCATCAATGGTAAAGAATTTCCAGCCTAAAAACTTTGCTAAGGCATTAGCAGCATAGGTTTTACCAGTGCCTGGGGCTCCATAGAGCATGATAGGATCCAGCATTTTAAGCTTAAAGCGCTGATACTTTTCTGGATACTTAATGTAATCAATAAAGTTATCATTGATAAAATTTTCAAGTTCTGTCTGTCCAGGTAGAGAGAAAAAGGCATCTTTATCTAAGGTAAAGCCTAAGAACTTCTTTAAAAGAGCATTTAAAGTATCTTGAAGATCAAAATTAAATCTGCATTTTTTATTCTTGTCCAAAGCTAACTCTGCTTTTACCATCTTTATGAATTTAAAGACTGAGTTTAAAGACATACCTTCCAACTGAGTTGATAGATTCTTAATACAAGACAGGCTCAACTCATGCCTTGAAAAGCTTGAGGTAAAACAATCTACAATATCATCTGCATCAGGTCTTGAGATCTCAAAGGTATTTGGGAATAAATCTAAAAGACCTGAGTCAATCTTTTCTCTATAATTTGCTGTCATGATGACAAAACAATTTTTCTTTTCAATATCTTCAATTGCCTGTTTTGTAGCATTAACCTCTTCTATGGTCCAATCGTTGTCATCACGTACATAGCGCACATCAGAGAAATAGGCATCAACGTTTTCCATAACCACAACTGATGGGGTTCTAGTGTCAATATTTTTGAGCTGTTCTGTAATGTTTTTAGCAAAGTCATGGATACCTGAGTTTGAGAGACTCGCAAGATTTATCTTATGCTCCTTTATATTCAGTGCTTTTAATAAAATCTCAACAGCTTTAGTTTTTCCAGAGCCATGCTCTCCGAATAACACTAAATTTGCTCTCTTATGAGCAATACTAAAACGCTTCATGGAAGAACTGCCGTTGTCATTTATTTTTTCTCCAGACTCTTTGGCTAAACAAGAGACTGAGTGTAAGCTCTTGCAGTCTTCAAAGTCTTTAAGATAGTGGTCATAAAGGTAATCTTGAAGTTTCCTATTACCTGTAATATGAAAGCTGCAATCGTTAACACTCTTTGAGTTTCTTAAAGCGGCGTGAGTTTTATCATCATCTCTTTTCAGGTAATCACTTTTCTTAGGATCAATTCCATGAGAGCGCATCTTCTCTTCAAGTCTAGATCTTTGCTTTTTACGCTCTTTTTCTGTCATTTTTTCTGCAAAAAGCTCATGAGCATAGCGAGAGCTTAATCTTAATGAAAAGTTGTTTTCATCTGAACCAGCTTTAAAGTAAGCAGGCACAGCTCCTAAATAATCAGGCTGAGGATTAAAAAATGACTGTGAGTATGCATTGGGGTATGAAGCACAGTTTACTGAGCCTAAAGTGAACAGGAGAGAATACTCATTAAAATACTCACCATCAAAACAGCAAGGACAATAATGATGAAGAGCTGAATGCACGGACAGATAGTTCTTATAAGGCATATAAAAGCTGTTAAAAAAGGTTCTCTTAAGGTAACTTACATCATAGTTAACAGTTTCAAGTGAAAATCTGTCATATCTCGAATTGTAAAAGACGACGATCTGGAAAATAAATGATGGTGGAACATTACCGTATTTACCACGTCTAAGATCGTAAATTACTGAAGAATCATTAAATAAAGATGTACCATCTGATAATAAGAGCTCAGACTCTTTACTGTTGCTATTATTTAAGTTCTTATCATGAGTTAAGAGCTCCTTACTGTCGTTCTCCTTTACAAGAGCCTTAATATAAGACTTCATAAAGGTATAGCCTGGCAGATCTGGTAAAAGCTCAAGTGTATGCAAGGCATCTTTTACATCATGCTCACAAAGTGCTTTTACAAGATAAGCGACATTAGCTGCATCCTCAGTTACGGGTAGCTGATAGCGCTGTAAAGACAGGTTCTTTACACTTTGCATTGCAAAAAATACGTATTGATGAGTAAAGTAAAAGTAAGACAAACGGGAGTTTAAAAGCTCTAAGATTTCCTCACCTTTATAAGATCTAAAGGCATAGCAGTTACTCCTGTAAATGCCGTTGTTATCATGACTGCATACGTGAGCGCTCTCAATACAGAAGGATAGAGCGATACTTATTAAGTTAATCTCTTTAGCATAGTCATCATCAGATTGAGACGTAACTTTTGTTTTTAAATAGTTGTCACAGTAGATATGAAGACAATCTAACAGCATTAGAACATCTTCACAGTTACCAACCTTATAGTGCTTATCAATAAACTCACAGATTACCTCCATTGATCCTGTTGCACACAGATACTTTAAAAAGGCGCTTTTATAAAGGCTGTGATAAAACTGCTTATCATAGACTGTCATTAAAGGATCTAAAGAGATCACTTTGCCCTTAGGTGCCACATTACTCTTTGAAGACAGACAACTCTCAGGCAATCTGATTAAATAAGATGGTATTTCATACTCATAATTAGAGCTCAGAGAATTTGACAAATTAGTTTCTAACAGATCTTTGTAAAGTGCATTGATTGCTGACTTATTATGATTGATTACATAGGATGGATAGAGAGACTCTTTACCTTTATAACCATCAATTCTCATAAGTGGAAGCTTATGAGCTACCATGCAGTAGACAAGCTTTTTATAAGCATTAGAGCTTGCAGCATCATATGGAAGATAATGTGCTCTCATGGAAGCTGCGATACTCATAAGAGCTTCACTGACAGCTTTTTCTTTACCTTGAGCAATTTTGAGTTCAACTTTTTCTTTTCTTGCTGTTTCTATATTCTCATTTTCAAAAATCTCACTGTAATAACCATCATGGTTATGAGCTAAACCATCATCAATGGTATTGTCTTTAAAGATATCTACAGTATGCTCAATTAATTTATAGAAGCACTTTAAGGTTGTAATCAAATTCTCATACTGAGCTAATAGTAAGTTTTTGCCATGATTTTTATCTAAAAGTCCCTTTTCATCTTTATTGTAAGCACCATTCTTTACTAAGATGTCATTTGTGATCTTCCCAAAATCAGGATCATTGAAGATAAAATCAAAACCTGAAAGTTCATTTATGAAGCATTCAAATTCAGGATCACCTGTTTCATGAACACTTAAGAAGAGGTCAAGGCAGTCTTTAAATACAGGTGACAAAAGCACCATTTTTTTTAAGACAAAGGCTCTAAAAACAGGGATGTCATACAAAGCATCAGCTAAGTGCCTGCATCCAGACTCAGGTGGATTTTGGCTGTTTATTACATTCACTAAAGACACTTCAGTACTGTCTTGAAGTTTTGTAAAAGCTACATCATCAGCATTTACAGCTGTTGACTCAATACAGCTATTGTCGGGATTTAATGAAGTACTTTCTCTTATATAGTCTTTTGCTAAACTGATACCAAAGGTACGGTCATAGCTCTTGCGTACTGAGGAGTAACGTGCCTTCAGGCTTTGATCTTTCAGATAGTTATAAAGGCGATTTGCTTTTAAAGAGGCATCATTACCCTGTAAGAGATAAGTAAGTAAAAGGCAGTCACGAACTAATCTTAAGACATAGAGAGTATGACGGGGAATTTCTTTTCTGTGTGATAAAAGGTTATTTAAAAGCAGGAGCTTTTTTGAGTTTATAAGATCAGATAACTCACTCTCACTTTTGCCATCTTCAATTGCGCTCTTAATCTCATTTACAAGGATAATAATGCCATGTATGGCTTTGGAGTTAAAAAGATATTTTTCAAGATAAATGTAGGAGTCTTCAACAAACTTATCCAAATATGATTTATTAGATGAGCTCTTAGCTAAAGCTATTTCATTTCTTGCATAAGAACCAAAATGATCTTCAAATTTTCCATGAAGACTGTTCTCTTCAATCACATCATGAGTAAATAAGCGATTTGAAAAGATATACAAAAACTGCAGATAAGCTTTAAGACTATCTTCAGACAAACCATAGTCATCAACTGAAAGCTTACATGGGTCATATTTAACATCAGTGTCCTGATTTGGCTTGTATGTTTTTAAGATAGAGTCTTTTTCTGGAATTAGAGCACTTCCATTATCATCATTTACGCTCTTTTCTGTATTATTACTGTCTTTAACACAGTGATTATAGTACAGAGTAAAAAGATCAATTAAAGGAGTCTCCTGTAAAAGATGAGAGACTAAGATCACTGCTAAGGCACTATCATCAGCACTGTCAGCATTATTTTTTGCAAAGTCATAACGAGCAGATAATGGTGTAAAGTCTCCATTATCTAACATAAAATGAGCAAAGTTACAGATTAGCTCTGTCTTTAAAGTACCTTTACCTTTGCAGCAATCTAATACCTTAAAACAAAAGCTTTCATCAAAAGAAGAAGGACGAAAGTCATCATTTGAAAACATTTCGTAGCATTCAAAGGCTTCATTATCGCAATTTATCTCAGTGCATTTTTGTCTGTAAAGCAACTTTGTAAAGTAGTTATAAGCAAACTTATCATAAGTGAGAGCACTATTATCTTTGTTAAGTTTTGATGTCACCTCTTCTAACAACTCACCTTTAAACTGCAAAGAGCCTGATTTTTTACATCTTAAAGCATTATTTACAAGTGTATAAGGATTAAGGGTGAAACCTAACTTATCCTTAAGTCTTGCCTTAAAGTTTTGGTTTAATGATCTGATTTTGTTTGAACTGTTTACTTTGGTATTTTTATTCTCAAGAGATAACATAGCTCTCTCCTTAAAAGTGTTTTTATAAATAAATTAGGTGTAGTCTATACCTATTTATTACTGATTAAAAAAATTTAGTTTTGCCATTCTGTCTGTTTTGACTCAAGCGCTTGAAAATAGTCTGCAACCTCAGTGTATAGATCTGGGAACTTCACTTTTGTAAACTCCACAGGAGCATAGTGATTAGGTTTATAGTCAACACAGCAGTTATAACGGGTAATCCCATCATCCTCATCTACACTCTGTGTGTGAGTGTGACCGTGAATGATTACAGTACAGCAATCTGTTTTTTCACCAATAAAGCCACATGTTGCCTTTACAAACTTGCAGTACTCTTCATCCATGAGTCTTCCATGGTAATCAGGTTTTCCTGTTACTGGAAAGTGACATAAAAAGTAATTCCCAAAGATTAAATATCTGTTAACAGATAAGAAGCCACACTTTCTGTAAAAAGAGTCTTTATACCAGTCATGATTGCCTTTAATTAAAACCTTACGACCAGGAAGCTTTGTAAAGATCTCAGTCATCTTTTGACCTTTGTGATTCTTTTTAAAAGTTAAATCTCCTAAAAAGATAACCATGTCATTCTCATTTACTGTATTTCTGTACTGCTCTAATAGAAAATCGTCACACTCTTCAATCCCCTTATCTGTAAAGTCAAAAGGACGGTTACAATATTGGATGATGGCTTTATGCCCTAAATGAAGATCACTTGTGATAAATAAACGTGGCTCTGTTACTTTGTCAGCTGTTACTCTCATATGATGATCTCCTTTAGGATTAACAAATTTCAAATATCATCCTTTGATGATAATTCAGTATATACGATACCTAATTATTTTCAAGCAAATTTTTAGGTATTTTTTATATCTAAATCACTTAAGGTTATGTTTTTCGTTTTACAATTCTGTACACTATCTTTAATACAGATTGATGAGATATTCAGTAAATAAGAGACAAAAGCATGAAAGAGCTAACAGATAAAGTAAACATGGATAACTTAAGTTTGATTATTAAGACATTAAGATCTAAAGCTACATCTTCAACTTTCTTTAATAAGTCAAACACTAAACTGTTACTAAAGCTTGCTGTTGCCTTTTATCAGTTTAAAGATAAAAGTTTAGAAGAACTTATTTTTACTGATGCTAAATATGATGAAAGCGGATGTCATGACTCTTTTTTGGACGATTTAATCAAATGTATTAACTCAGATGAGATTAAAAACAGCAATAATCAGTATGTAAAAAACTTTTTAGAGAGGATTGGTGCTAAAAAAACTGATTTAAATGAAACTTACTTAAAAGAGGCTGATGACAAAGATAACAATAAAAAACTAAATATTGACAGCTCTTATAACTTAACACTAAACACTGATGCTTTAAATAAGTTAGGTATCAGTATTTATGACTCATACCCATACACTGAACTTAAAGCCAATCTGTGCAGTTTCATCAATAAGTTAAACATAGAACATCTAAAAGATTCAGTACAGGATACGCCTTCAGCTAATGGTAAAGCTGACAGTAATAACGCTTTAAGCCCTGCCAAAAGAAACAAAGGTACAGTTTTAGATACTGATACTGTAATTTTTGATAATTTCTTTAATGCAGCAGATGAGCTCTTCTCAAATACTTTTTTCCATGAACAGAGACTTGTAAAAGTACTTTGTGATTATCTATCTGAGTCTTGCAGTCAAGATAATGATAAAGTGCTCTTTTTATCTAATGTACTGCCTTATGCTGAATACTCACTTTTAAATGATCATAACAGCAGCATTGACAGTTTTGTCAATGTTGACAGTAAGATGAGTATTGATGCTAAAGTTAACTTTGAAGCTTTAAAGAGATTTGATGAAAACTTAAAAAAAACTAGCTCTCATGCTCAAGGCTTAAAATCAGACTCTTTAAACCTAAATGAAAAGACTGTCTTCCTACGTGATTATGAAGCTAATTTAGTCCCTGAAGAATGCAAAAAACAGGTCGATGCTGCAGGTAATGCAGATATTGATGACACTTCATATTTACACACTCCATCGCTGGAACTTAACTTTGTAAGAGCACTGCTCTTACAAATTAACTGTCCATTAAAACCTTATGTTTCAAGACAGGAGTTAATTGACAATCCTCATAGTGCAGCTTTTGTCTGTCAGCCACTCTTTAAAGGTGACATACAGAATCTGTGCAAGTACTATTACTCTTTATATAACCTTTTAAAGAGAACAGTACAAAAGCGTTTTGTGCTCTTTATACCTCATGTAATTACTTACACTAATGCTAATGAAGGCATTCTTTTCAGAAAGACCTTATTAGAAGATAATTACTTAAGTGCCGTCTTAAGATTACCAAGATTCTTTTGTGCTGATAAAGATCTTTTAATTGACGTTTTAGTCTTTGATAAAGAGAATGTAAGCAATTCAGTTGCAAAAGGCTACAGTGAGGTCTTAAACACTGCCTCATCAGACAGCAAAAAAGCTTACAGTAAAATTACTGATTTAAAGATAACTGATAAGAAACTGCTTTTGTGCAACCTATCTACAGCAAACTGCCTTGATGAGAAACTCTCATCAAGAGCTCACAGTGTCTTAGCTTTAAAGACTGTAAATGAGGTATCTCATGCCCTATCCTGTTCAGGAGCAGACACTTTTCAAAAGAATTCAGAGCACTGTAAGTTTGTCTCAATTAGCTCAATAAAATCAAATGCTGATAAACTCTGTAAATTAGATCCTACAGCTTATGTATCTCCAACTGATGTCTTAGACAGTGTTGCCTACATAAAAAAAGGTACTGTAGAGTTAGATAAGATAGCTACTATCTATAAGGCTTTAACCTGTAAGACACCTGCGGATACAGATTTTAAAGAGAAACTGTGTGAGTTAAATTTAAATGATGTGCCCGAAAGTGGCATCATTACCTCAGTACCTAAAGAGGTTGAGGTTGAACTTGGCTTAAAACAGGCTAAACGAAACCTTTTAATTGATGGTGATGTTGTGATCTCTGTAAAAGGTGCTGTAGGTAAAGTAGGTTTCTATAAAGAAGGACAAAAGAAAGTCATGGCAGGTCAGTGCTTTGCCATCATCAGATCAAAAGATCCTGATCTTTATTCTCAGGAACTTATCTTTGCCTTATTAAGAAATGACGATATGCAGGACTATATTAAAACTAAGATCACAGGAGATAAGTTAAAGGTTTTGCAGTTATCAGAGTTAAAGGCTATTCCACTACCTGCGGCTACTGAGAGTATGAAAGCAAAAGCCTGCAGGATAACTCAGGATCTCTATGACTCACAAATTAAATTGATAGAAATAAAAGAGAGCATTAAAGCATTAGGACAAGTAAGACTTGATTAGTAAGTCTTCTTTTTAAAAGACTCTCTTTAAAGGGCTGTTACAATCTTACTTACATGAGTAGCAAAATCTTAAAATTAAAAATCATGGCACTATAAGAGCTTTAACAGAACGACTGTAGCGCCTAAGAGAAAGAGAGAAACTACTTAAGCTTTTTACAGGTTATAAAACAGTTTTTACCTGCAAAGGCAATTCCGTAAGCATAGATACTTTGAACCATTTTGTTAGCTTTAAAAGGATCTGCGTAATGCTTTTCTTCGATTTGCTCGACAGCCTCTTGGCTAAGATCAATTAAATCTGAAACAACAGTTGTTGTTTTTATTTCAATTATTGCTGCCTTTTCTGAAAATGTATCTGTAAAGGCAATATCTGCATAACCATCGCCAGCTTCAAAATTTGAATGATATTCAGAGAAGAAATTTTCAGAGCAGTTAGTGAAAAGACCATTTAGATAACCATGATAGTAGTTCTCATGAGGTGCTTTTGTGGCATTATCTCTTAACGAGATAAAGCTCATTAAGATAGTGCGAAGCTTTAATTGAGCAAAAGTACTATCACCATTTAAAAGAGCGTTAGCTATTTCATCTGCAACAGTGTTAGGTACAATCTCTGTATTAAATCTGTTTTGAATGTTATGTTCAAAACATTCAAGTATTTCTAAATTCGGAATTCTTGCAAAAACTTCTTTATTGGTTTTACTGTCTTTAGACAACTCTTCCTTTTTAGTCTTATCCCAATCAAGAGTTAAATAGCCAGTGTGTAGTAATAAAGACCAGAAATCATCTGAGTTGTGCTCTGACAGTGTGTCATAGTTCATAGATTCATTTAGAATGAAGTTAACTGACTTACCATCAACCAAGTTCTGCATCTTTTGGTTGTCATTATCAGTTAAATAACCAAGGCAACCTGATAAGGATTTATCAGAGGTAGTGCCTTCCCAATAGTTTTCTAATCTGTTTAATTTTAAGGTTCCCTTAAGATTCTTTTTGTAATAATCACTAATGAAACTTACTATATCCCATGGACAGAACATCTCTTTGTCATAGAACTTGTATCCGTCATAGTGCTCTTTAACCTTTTGAGCAAAGTTGTCCATTTTATAGTCTTTTAAGAACTTATAGGTTTCTTCTTTGGTAAAACCAATGATTCCTGTATAGTCTTCGTTTTCAGAAAGGACTGTATTTACCTTAAGGTTATTAACACCTGTAAAAAGACTGTTCTTATCTACCTTTAAGCAACCGGTGATAATGACTTTGGTGAGAGTCTTTTGATCTTTTAAAATACCAAAGAAACTTTTTATCAAATCTACCATGTTGTAATGGAAGTCAGCCTTAAAGTCTTTCTCATCACCATACAGTTTAGTATTCTGTAAATCATGATATGAAGCATTAGCAAGAGGTACATCATACTCATCAATAAGGAGTACTGGGTACTTTCCATATTCTTTATAAAGAGCTGTAGCTATGATACTTAATGAACCTGTCAGATAATCTGAATTCTCAAATTTCCTTAAAAACTCTACCTTAAGAATTTTGCTTAATTTGTCTTTATCTTCTTCATCTAGTTTTTGGCTGTTTAAAAGATACCTAAATTTTTCTGCAAGTTTGCTTATTTCCTTTGCAAAATTTTTATATGCTATTTCAAAGGTCTTACCTGTTACATCTTTTAAAGAAATACTAATAACAGGGTACTGTCCCATGAACTTATCACAGAACTCTTTATCTTCTAATATCTTGGTGCCTTGAAAGTACTTTTGCTGAACTGAAGTATCAAAAGGTTTTTCTGGATTGATTTGCAAGAATGACTCAAACATAGTCATGAGCAAAGTCTTACCAAAACGTCTTGGTCTTGTAAACAACAGAACTTTAGCTGAATCTGCAAACACAGTCTTTAAAAACTCTGTCTTATCTACATAGTAGCAATTCTCATCTTTCAGTTCTTCAAAACTGGTAGGACTTTCTGGTAAGGCTAAGAATTGTTTGTCGATCATGAGTGTGTTCCTGTCTTACTTATTATTTATCAATTATACACAATAAAATTTTGAGTAATTGTAGTTACTGGCTTTTATTGTGAGTACTACAAAGTTTCAGATGATCTTTTAATAAGTTTGCACAAATCTTAAGATTGGTTTGCAATGATCTTGAACTTTTGTTGCAGTGATCTTAAAAGAGTTTGGAAACAATCTTGAATTTTAGTTGCACTGATCTTTAATGTGGTTTGCAGAGATCCTGATTGCGTTTTGCAAAGATCCTGAGTTTGCTTTGAAAATTAGCTTGAGGTGGATTTCAGCTATTACCACTAAGACAATTAAGGCACTGCATGTTTCAGTTAATTACACACAGTGCCTGTAGCGGATCTGATAAGATTCATTAAACTTAGCTTAAAACTTAAAAGTTGTGCTTTTAAAATTGTTAAGCTCTTATCTTCTAAAATCCCCTTTTATTAAGCATTGTCTTTTACAAAGTCTGTTAAAGCTTTATCTAAAAGCTTCATAGCTTCATCTACAACAGACTTTTTAATGTTTAAAGCAGGAGCCAGTCTTAATACATCGCCATGAGCGGTTAAGGTTAATAACTTATGCTTAAAGCATTCTTTTTGCAGAGCACCTGACTTACCTGAGTATTTCTTGTTTAAAACAAGCCCCATAAGTAAGCCTTCACCTCTTACATCATCAAAGACATGATGCTTTTCATCAAGTTTCCTGATAGCAGCTTTAATGTACTCAGAGGTTGCTTTTACATTATCTAAGAACTTCTTATCACTTACTTTATCAAGTACATAGCAACCTACAGAGCAGGCTAAAGCGTTACCACCGAAGGTTGATCCATGGGTACCAGGAACAAAATGTTTTGCAAAGTTGTCATAGGTTAAAACAGCACCGATTGGAATGCCTGAAGCTAAACCTTTAGCTGAGGTTAAGATATCAGGCTTTACAGGTGTCTGCTCATAAGCATACAGAGTACCTGATCTTGCGACACCGGTTTGAACCTCATCAAAGATTAAAGCTGCATGGAACTTATCGCACAGTTCACGTACTTTTACTAAGAAAGCATCATCTGCTTTAATAATACCGCCCTCACCCTGGATAGGCTCTAAAATTACAGCACAGGTCTTGTCTGAAATGGTCTTTTCAAAGGTTGCAATATCATTGTATGGAATATGGGTAATAGCAGCAGGCTTTGGACCGAAACCATCTGAATAGCTCTCCTGACCACCTACGGTTACAGAGAAGAAGGTTCTGCCATGGAAGCTGTTTACAAATGAGATGATCTCATTCTTCTCTGCGCCATAGTCATCAAAAGCAACACGACGAGCTAACTTTAAAGCTGTCTCATTAGCTTCAGCACCTGAGTTTACAAAGAATACTTTGTCATAACCTGTAAGAGAGGTTAGCTTCTTAGCTAATGACAGTGTGTACTCGTTGCAGAAGATATTACTTACATGAATTAAGTTCTTGCAGGTCTTTTTAATTACCTTCTGTACTCCATCTGGAGTGTGACCTAAACAGTTAACTGCAATACCTGAGGTTAAATCAACGTACTTGTTACCTTCATTATCAAAAATATATGAACCATGAGCCTTCTTAATAACCATGTTCATTGGGGTGTAACAAGGGAACATTACCTCGTCAAAAGTTTTTCTGGTGATTTTCATATTAGTTGTGATCCTTTACATTATAGATATATGCCACTTCATCGCACTTTTCACGTTTTGGACAGTTTTCGCAGTCTTTTAAAATCTTTTCAGGCAGAGCTTCAATAACAGTTTTCTGGAAGCCTACTTTTGAGAAGAATTCAGGACTTCTTGTAAGAACAAAGACTCTTTGAATGAACATCTTAGAGGCTCTCTTTAAGAGGTAATTTACAATGGCCCTGCCCTGTCCCTGTCGCTGAATTACAGGTGATACACCTAATGAGCGTATTTCAGCTAAACCTGAGTCATAAACATATAAACAGGCACAGCCTACTACCTTGTCATCCTTGACGCAGACAGCAAAGGTCTGAATACCACGGATGATGTCGTTTCTCTTACGAGGAAGATTCTGTCCCTGTTTTGCCCAGTACTCAATCATATCCATAAGAGAGTCAACATCAGCTAAGGTTGCCTGTCTTACGGTGAAGTTTGCTTTTTCCTGTTTTAAGAACACCTGATTTACAGTAACTAATGCTTCATTAACCTTAGTCAGATCCTCTTTTGACATTAACTTCTTGTCATAAAGATCAACAACCTTGTCATAAAGCTCTTCTAATGTGTTCTGTTTGATTTCATCTAATAATACAAATGATGATGAATTCTGATTTATAGGTGGCATATAGATGTGTCTCCACGATTTTATGTATATCGACTTTGCCTAAAAAATATATAAATGCCTGTTAATAGTTTTACTATGCTTTAAAGCCCGCAGTACATATTAAGATTTCTTATTTTTAAATCTGACAATGTTTGTTTATAAAAGTTTGTTTATAAAAGTTCTTTTCTAAAACATTGTCTTTTATGTACTGCAAAAGCTATTAGACATTGAATACTGTGCCAAGCCGAGACCGGGAGATTAGATTTTCTGCAAGATTTGGATCTTTGAATGAGGCAATGTATACAGGCTTTTTGATAAGCTTGGTTGCATCAATTGCACTCTTTACTTTAACTGTCATGCCACCAGAGATAGTGCCATCAGCAATTAAAGCATTAACTTTATTCTCATCAAGCTCATCAATGAGCTTGCCTTCTTTATCAAGGACACCAGGTACATCTGAAATGTAATACAGTGGAGCATTTAATACTCTTGCAATAGCAAGTGCTGCATCATCTGCATTTACATTGTACAGATCACCGTTATCATCGTGTGCTAAAGATGCGATGATTGGTGTATATCCGTTTTCAAGAAGTAAAGTAAGGTACTTCTTATCATTAGGTTCAACGGCGCCTACCATGCCTAAATCCTTTGATAACTGTCTTACAGTGATGGTCTTACCATCACTTGCTAACATACCTAAAGCATTCAGACCGTTTTTAATAGCTAATGCCTGTAAACTTTTGTTGCACATACCAGCTAATGCTGCGCTGATGTATGGCATCTGTTCACGAGGACTTACTCTTAAACCGTTCTTCTTTTTAACCTCAAGATTTAAAGCTTTAAACAAAGCATCTACCTCAACTCCACCTCCATGAACAACTACTAATTTCTGTCCACGGCAGGCAGTGAAAAGTTTAGACAGTTCTTCAACACCGCCTAATGCTTTGCCACTTAACTTTACAACTACTGCGTTATCTAACATATGAGGTACAAACTATTCCTAAAATAGCCTTAAATTGTGATTCCGCCTGAATATGCAGGACGTAGATTGATTATACATACGCTTTAATTTAATTTTCAAGAAAAGATTGGATTGAGTTGAAAATCACTGATTTGGTGCTAAGAAAGGATAGGTGGCTATAGCTTGGTATTGAGATTGGCTATTAAAATTGGGAGATGAAAATGGTTGTTGCGAGGCTCTAGTGAAAACTACGTCACTACATTTGGGGCGCGAGCTTGGTTAGAAATTGTTTTTTGAGGGATCTACTGATAAATATGACTCTAGAATTAGGTGTCGCTCCTAGTTATGAATTGTTATTGAGTTGTCTTTGTAAGATAAGAAATGGTATTAGTCATTAAGTCGGTAACTGTAGGGGCTTTAATTGATTTTGGCTATTAAGGATCTCTTTGCATGAGTCTGTAATTGATTTGGACTACTGAATTTTACCTTTCCTAGTAGAGTACATTTTGAGAGAAGTTTTTGAACTTAGCTACGCTATGAGGTTAGGTTGTTCTCAACAAAGTTTATAAACAGCTCCTTAAACTCACTTTCCATACCTTTGAAATTATGATCAGCACCTTCTACTATCTTAAGGTTAATTGATGACTGAGATTTTACGTTATCAAGTAATGGTAGAAATCTGTAGGTAGGATCATTTGATCCGAATACAAAGTTAAAGCAAGCATCTTTCTTAGCTTCAAGCGATCTCTTTATCTTTGGAAGTGAAATTGTAAAAGGTGGATTTATAAGTAGTAGCTTTTGAAGATCGTAAATATCAGGAGATTGCTCAACAGCAGCTACAGCCCCTGATGAAACTCCTGCAAATAAAACTTGATAGTGGGTATTTATTGCTTTGAAGACAGACTGTAGCTCATCTTTAAGATCGATCTTAGAGAAGAGCTTATTTGAAGATACAGCGACAGTAAGACCATATTTTTCATTTATGGCTCTAGCTATATCTAGGTACTTATTGTTATAGCCATAATAGGTACTACCACTACCTCATTTAATAAAGAGCATTGTAGTAAAGCCTTTAACTATGGCTATTTGATTGTTGAGGATCTGATCAAAGTCTGTTGAAAATATCATGGTAGAAACTCTATTTCAACAAATAGTTGATATTGAATATTTCTATTCATTTTCACATATAATCTAATTAGTCTCTATCATCTTTGCAAGAAGCAATAACATTGATAAGAAATTTTTTATTTTTGATGCATGTTAATTTACAATTGCAAATACTCATACTATATTCCTTGATCAATTAGATCTGTTACTCAGAGAAAAATGAAATTTACAAAAATTGAAATACAGAATTTTAGAAATTTTGAAGATGTGTCAGTGGATCTTGACAATAAAAATATCTTTTTTGGAATGAACGATATTGGGAAAACCAATCTTCTTCAAGCAATCAAATTTCTTTTTGATAAAAATACGAGAAAATTTGGGCTTTTGGAAACTGATTATTATCAGTTAGACACATCAAAAATGATAACTATAACTGTAACAATTGCCTTACAAATTGATCAAAGTACGGACTTAGATGAAGATTCAAAGAAAATTTTGGCTGTCTTTGGTCAATATTTGAGATCAGAAGATAGGAACATTAAATTTAAATTAGAGTCAGAATATGATCAAAATGAAAATGAATCTCAAATTTCTCTTTATTGTTCTGGAGACAGTTCTGATTTTGCACATATTGATATAAATAGTATTTACACATCAGCAATAGATCGTGTTTTTAATGTCGTTTATATAGATTCATATATAGATATAAAAAGATTGTTTAATAAAAACATGAAAAGCCTTTTAAATTCATCAGACAATCTTGAAGATGAATTATCAAAGATACAAGAAATAAAACAAGATGTAAGTGAAATAAATAAAAAGATACAGAATTTACCAAAAGTCAAAAAGTTTTCTCAAAAGATAACTACTGAATTTATGTCTTTTAATAACAATAAAGAAGAAGTTTCTTTAAAATCTGAATTGCTATTAAATAACATTTACTCAAACTTAGTTCCGTATTTAAAAGAATCTGATAACGACGGACTGTACCCAACTTCAGGTGAAGGAAGAAAAAAATTACTGGGATACTCTTTATACAAGGCAATTTCAGACATTCAGAAAGAACAAAAGATTAATATTTTTTTGTTAGAAGAACCAGAAACAAATCTTCACAGAGCTTTACAGTTATCTTTGTCTTCAATTCTATATAATAATGTGCCTTTCAAATATCTTTTTTTGACAACTCACTCACCTCTCATGTTGAGCGAAATGGACAATGTTAATCTTGTAAGAATATTTAGAAATGGAAAAAAAATTAATTCAAAAAGTTGCCTTTATAAGGTTAACAGTATCTTTAATGAAAAACGGAAATATTTGAATAAAACACTAGCTGAATCAATTTTTTCAAAAATAGTTTTCCTTGTAGAAGGACCTTCAGAATACGAATTGTTTACTCACGTTCTATCATTGATAAAACCAAATTTTGAATTAGATGGAATTTACATACTACCTGTAAATGGTGTTGCTTTTAACGGATACAAACAGGTATATAATGCTTTAAATATTCCTTTCATTATAAAAACTGATAATGATTTAAAAAAGGCTAAAACAGAAGGTAATTCTGACGAATATATAGCACTAGGATTTAGTAGAATAAATTCTCTCATTGAAAAAGACACATTAACAGAAAAGTTTGCTATTCCAGATCCTTCATATTCCCTCGTCGAAGAAAAAAGAAACTTGTATGAACAAAATAAAGACAAATTAGAAAAAATTCAAAAAGAAAATCATATATTTTTATCGAGATGTAGTTTGGAAGAAGATCTCGAGGAAACAGGCATTTTAAAAGTACTTTTAGTTGATAAAAAAACTCCAGTTAAATATCTTAAGGAAAGCAAACTTTACCATATGGTCGAATTGATTTCTAACCGCAAATTTGACAAAAATATAGCTAACACAATCTACAACCATCCTAATTTTATTTGTCTACGTGATTTATTAAACTATGGAAATAACTGATATTTTACCAAAACAACAAAAAGCAGCTGTAGATTCTGTTTTAAATGGAAATAACGTAATTATCAAGGCAGGGGCTGGAACAGGAAAGACCTACACTTTAGTTTCTGCAATAGAACAAGATTTAAGTCATAACAACGGCTATCAGTATATCGCAGCAATTACATACACAGTAAAAGCAACAAAAGAAATAAAAAGTAGAATAAAAAAAGCAAGACTAGACTGTGAAAAATTGGAGATTTGCACAAATTATGACTTTATAAAAAAAGAAATAATTTTTCCATTTTTTAAAGATACTTATTCTGATAATTACCCTGAATCTATTATTTCAGACTATAGCAGAAAGATATCATCTTTTGAGCAAGGAATAGAATTGATAAAAGGAGAAGGAATTATAGGAGAATATAATAATGACATAAAGAAAAGTTATCATTATGAATTAGCATTAAGTATAATTCAAAAATCATTAGCTTGCCAAAGGTATATAAAAGCAAAATATAGGAGAATATACATAGATGAATACCAAGATGTAAGTAAAGAAGCACATGATTTTTACGAATATTTGCTGAAAAATTTAAACATAATGTTATTTATAGTAGGAGATACAAAACAGACAATCTTTGGTTTTGCAGGAGCTAACAAGGACTATTTTGACAAATTTTGGGAAAACGATTCTTCAATGTTCACAAAATTTGAATTAACACACAACAGAAGATGTTCTGATGGAATTCAGAATTACGCAAACTTGCTATTTGACGAAACTTTAGATCTAATAACCCCCAGTAAATCTTCAAATAATGATGTAATTTGCATTATTACAAATTCCAATAAAAATTGGGCTCAAATTATTACACCTTACATAAGGGACGAATCAAGTTTAGCTTTATTTAGATTAAAAAAAATTGATTGTATTAATTCTTCCTTAGAATTCAAAAAAGAAACAGGAATCTCTCTTGTATACATTCCTAGCAATCCTATTTCGCAATTTAGTTCAATCTTTTACAACTATTTCTTTTCTATCGGACGGTTAGTATTTGATAACAAATACAATGAATTTTGTTTTTATTCTGATAATCTAGCAAATATTGTGAAATTAAATATAAACATAACAGCGATAAAATATTTCATTGAACAGATTAAGTCAAATGTTAACAGAAAAAACGAAGAAAGGTCTGTTAACGAAATATTTAAATTCGGAAAATATTTAGGATATTTTTCAAATGATCTGAAATATGATGATGTAAAAAATGTTTTACATAGATTATTCAGCGAACTCATCAATCCAGATAATAAATATGTATTTTTAGAAGAAAAACAAAACAAAGTCTGCCAAACAATACATACGGCCAAAGGACTTGCTTACGATCATGTAATAATCTTTGCGTCTGACTTTGATGAAGACAAGAAAGAAATTCACTACGTTTCAGCTACTAGAGCTAGAAAAAAGTTATTTATAATTTTTAATCAAAATTCTGATAAAAATTACATAAAATTAATGAAAAGCAGGTTAAAAAAAACAAATTTTAAATCTCGTGATCTAATATCAGCTCAATATGTTACGAAGATCTGAGCAAAAAACCTTCCACGATAGTGTTTTTGACATATCAATAGTTTTAATTTCTAACTTCCATAGAGCAGTAAATCTCATGAATAAAAGTGTCCTGATCTTTTCTGCTCATTTTTTAAAAAGCTGACGCTATATAAGGTCGATATGTGTCACTTACATAGTATCTGCACCATTCTTCTCCCATTGATAACAGGATTTGTTGCATATCTAGGGAACTCCTGTTAATCTTACAAACTCTGTACCAGGTGAATATGTCAGACTGATATTTGAGTTTGCAAGGTACTGATAAACTCTCATCAATGATGGTCTTGAAAGCTCGTTCTTATGGTCAGGTGTAGGAACCGTAAGTCTTTGCTCTTCCATCTTCTTTCTCATCAGATATTCTGTAGCAGAATAGATTAAAAGAGCTAAAGTCATTACCCACATCAGAGCATTTATTCTTGATGGGCTTTCAAGGTACAAAGTGTTTACCAGTAATCTTTTATCTTTAAGGCATCTCCAGTTTCTCTCAACTACAGATTGCTTCTTATAGATAGAAAGTAATTCTTTCATTGTCCATTTACGCTCTGTATCATTAGTACAGATGACGTAATAGGTTGAGTTTTCAACAGTAGCTTTTACGGCTTCACTGTTAATTGAAGCTACAGCATGAACTTTAACAGCAATAGTGACAGGCTTTTCATCTTTCTTAGGTTTGCCTCTACCTTTATGTTCTTTTACCTCTTCATAGGTAATGTCTGATATAGATACAAGCTTAAGCTTTGCTGTAATATCATCTATGCTCTTTTGAGCATCAGCCATACATTTGCATGGCTTGGTTTCAAGTTTAGTTAAGGCTTTTTGAACTTTCTCAAGTTCTTTATTAGCCTTTTTAGTAATAGTAGCTTCTTTCCTGTTATGGAGAAGTTCATTCTGAACTAAAAGTCTTTTGAACTTCTGTTCTCCTATAGTACATTCTCCACACCACATAGCTTTGACACCATCAGGCTCATTACTGTCTACAGGTACGAGCTTATCTGGCTCTTGAGCTAACAGCTTAAAGCACTCTGTTGCCTGACCGTAAGAGTCTGGTATTCTGGTTACTGAATACAGATGATTTGATGCTAATTATTTAGCATTATCACTGGTACATAAAGCACTGTCAGCTACCAGATATCTTAAGTCTTTAAACTGCTCTTTAATTAGAGACCAGTAAGTAATAATGGCATCTTTAAAACTTGTCTTAACTCTTGTGTGGCCACTAACACATTTTTCAAATAATGATATATGACTTAACTCATCACATATCATCAGCTCATTTATCTGATTTAATTCAGGATGGCTGTCTCTACTGTATCCCTTATCAAGTACGATATCACAGCCATCTTCAACTCTGGTCTGACCTTCATAGTGGAAACTGGTTGAATCTATATGTACTGAAACAGGGTTAAGCTCCAGTTTAGTTGCTACCGCTTGAGAACATCTTAGAAACAATCTTTCAGGTCCAAAGTCTGCTATGGCATCTAATAGTCTTGAAAGAACATCCCTGTTTATGTCTTCTACATTAAGCTCTTCATTACCAGTTAAATCTCTTACAGGTTTTCCACGATAAAACTCTGAGGTTCCGTACAGAGTGACTGGTATGGTACATTTAATACCTGACAACACAGTAGCTTCACTAACTCACTTTGAGTTACCTTTACATGTGAACCTATCTTTCCAATACAGGATTCAATTACTGGTGCTAAACCAAAGTAATCAAATTCTGCCACTGTAATTCCTATGTTTCCAAGCTCTGTTGAAAGTAAATCGCCTGTGTTATCAAACTGTACTGCCATCATTGTGATCCTGTAATATCATCTTTGATGGCTATCTTTTAACCTATGTTGACTGCATACTCAAGCATGTAGAGCTAAGCGTGATCTTTATATCACATAGTGATAATGTGAATATTGTAAAGTGATCCTAAATTCACATAATCAAAATTATCAGATTGATTTATTTAAAATAATTGTTACATTAAGTATGCTATTTTAAAAAGTGTTCGAAAATCAAATAATTAAATAAATCAGAATATATTCCTAATTTTTACTGCTCAATGTCAGTTTTAAAGTGTCTTTACAGGCAATTTAAAAGAGAGACAGAAAAATGCAATTATATACAGATTTGTGGCCTAATCACACTGATTTTTTAATGAACAGACAGTCTGCTTTGAGACTGGCTTAAAATGTTTAAGATGTTATTTCAGACCATTTACTAATTTTTCATTCAGCCCCTTTTTTCTAATAGTTGATTTAATTTGAAAACAACCTTACATTGTGCATTGCAAGCAAAGTGCAATATATAGTTTCGTAAAGTTGCTCCAAACCGAATGCTTTCAACACAGCTTTATCAAAATCTACCCTTTCCAGATCTTTATTAATATCTTTCAAATCTGGTATTTTTTTATCTTTAATCTTATTAAATTTATTAATAATGTCACATGCAGAAATATAATCAATTTGACTGGGATCTGGCATATTACATTGTTCTAAACTTTTCTTAGATAAATCAAGAACTCCTTGACCTCTTCCAAAACCTGCTGCTTCAACAGCAAAAAGAGTTACGATAGAGTTTAGCAAAGCATGGCATAAATCCTTATTTGAAACATCTTTTTTATAGATTAATCCTATTAATCGCTGATTAATAAAAGATGGGACATCAAACCTTGCAAAAAAAAATTCTTTCATTAGGGTTTAGTGGGGCGCAGATATCAACAATTTCATTCGTTAGTAGCTGATACCAATAGCAGTTTTCTTTCATCAAAACTTTTGGGAGAGGGACTCCTTTTTTATTAACTTTGTTCCTAAATTTATCAATCCATGATAGTGCACCTATACAGTGCTGTTCTTGTAACTCCTCTTCAGTCATATTACAACAAAAGGCATCACCATCTGCAACAGCTCTCAAAGAGATGATATTTTTTGAATTAATTAAAACCTTTTTCAAGAATTTAGCTTCAATATTCAATTTACCATTTTTATCTTTTGGAAAAAATAGCTCATCCCAACCTCGTCTTGAGCCTCTTATAACATTAAACAAATCTCCTATCTTAACTAATTTGTCTTTTATAGAGAAATACCAATCGAGCTTATAAAATAATGAATTAAAGGAAAGTCCCTTTTCTTTTAATTCCTTAATTTCACTTTGAGTATATGATGAAATTTCAACTACATCAGAATTTAGTTCTTCATTAAGCAAAGACGAATTAACAATGTCATCTTCGATACTTGGTGAAATAGAAATTTGTTTTAAACTTTTTTTCCATAAAAAGAAACTTGTTTTGTAGTTTGATAAATTTTTCTTTTTTGACAAAATTAGAATAGTAGTAATAACATCAGCTTTAAACCACTTTTCTTTGCCACTTATATGAATTTGGTTGATTTCATATACAATATTTAATGCATCGTAAAATTTAATGCCAGCCTGAGAGCCTAACCATGAATTAGAAGTGATTATTCCTATTCGTCCATCATCATTAATTAAGCTAATTAGTTTTAAAGCAATATAACAATAAAGGTCAGATCGTCTATCTAATTCATCTGATTTATTTACTAATGAAAATAACTTCACATCATCCGATGATAAATTAGAAAACAATACAAAAGGAAGGTTAGAGCAAATTGCGCCAAATTCTGGTAAAGAGTAGTTAATTATATTTCCAGAGGATGGATCTACTATTGGAATTACATCTCCTACAGTCAGATCTAAAGCATTATGTTTAAAAAGGCGATTAGCTATTTTAAAAGAGTCACTATCAGTCATACTTATGTTAGCAACTTGAAGTGCATAACTACTTTTATCGCTTGCCCAAACAGTATCTATTGCCAACTTTGGAGGCATACATTCTTTTTTTAATTTAATAGCCTCTTTTGCAATAGTTCCTGTTCCGCAACAACAATCTAATATATTTTGACTTCTGTCCAACAAGGTAATTTTAACTAAAATTCTTGCCAATACTTCTGGTGTTGTAAATTGACCATTCAGGCTTTTTTTTGATGATTTCACTGTCGATTCCAAGATTTCTTGGAATACACTTTGACTTAAATTAGTTATCCCGTTATTTGATAGAAAGTGTGATAATTCGATTAGGTCTGTCCAACAGTCTTCTGAAACATACTCGCAATATTGAATTCCATAAAATATATTATAAAAATCAGAAGAATTAGAAATTTCTCTAAATATGATGTTTGCATCTTTTGGTAGAGTGTTTTCATTAATCTTTTCAACTAAACAAGCTGCATTCTGCACTCTTTTGATCAAATGGGCAAAAATAAACCGGTTTGTCCAATTTAGAATCACAGATTTTGCATAGGCAGTGTATACATCTTCTTCTTCATACTCGCATTTGATATCTTTCCACCATTTTTCAAGTTCAGCCTTCATTATTTGATTTTTAAAAGAAGCTTCTTTTAACTTATCCGAAACTGAAGGTATATGATTAACAATTAAATGTGGAACCGTATACTCTGATATAGCTTTTCCTATAGAAGATGTTTTGTAATTTCCTTTTAACAGATATTCATTTATCGATATAAAAATATTTTTTAGTAATATATGCCACTCTTTTGAATATTTTTTTACATCATCCCTTGTTTTTATGAATGATGTTTCATTCCATTCCTTTTCTTTTTTAAAAGTATCATCCTTTTGCTTAATATACAAAACACCATATGTAAAATTCCATATAAAACAACTAGTTAAATTTAAAGAATTGGCTTTTCTTTGAGCATCTTTAATAAAAACCTCGTTACCTATGTCAACATCAGGCATTTTTAATTCCCAGCCCTGAAGAATTTGCGTTTTATCTTTATCTCCATACAAGATGACATCTGGAAACATCCTGCATGTTTTTCCTTGAGATATTGTTGCCTCTCCTCCTACATTTTTTATTTTTAAATCGGAGCTAGACAATATGCTATTAAGGTACGAGATGATATCGATTGCCCAGCTTCTTTCATTTTGTTTAATCTTTGTTTGCATATTGTCCTAAATCTCTGTTATCAAATTAATTCTCTTAATATTATTTTTAGTTTCTTCTTCCAAACTAGACCAAGCTTCTTTTATTCTGTCTTTCGCAATTTTGATATAGTCTATTTTTTCTTTTTTAAACAGTGACACATATTCATTTTTTTCTATTCCGATAAAATTTCTTCCTTCTTTTAAAGCAGCTACTAAAAAAGAACCACTTCCGCAAGTATTATCTAAAACTATTTCACCAGGATTAGTGTATGTTCTTATTAAATACCGACCTAATTCAACAGGCTTCTGCGTTGGATGTACAACTTTCCCCTCTGATTCTGCCGTTTTAAAATAGATTATGTCGATAGGGTAACGTTCGCCATCACTTTTAACATGGACAGATGAAAAATCACCATAACTTCCACTCAACTGATTTTTTCTGTATCCTTTATCATATGGTTCACCTTTCGTCATTTGAGGGTGGTATGTTGGTTGTTTTCTGTAAAAAACACAGATATCTTCATGTTTACGAAGTGGTTGTTTTTTTGCATTCAAAAAATTTGATGATTTTGATTTTGCCCAAACCCACTTATATTTATAAAGATTAGGCTGACTCATTATTAGTTTTGCTGTGAACAGTCCTTGCGATGTTAAGACAATAGCTCCATTTTCCTTAACTACTCTTTTATACTGATTCCACAGATCTTCCAAAGGAATATAACAATCCCAACAGTTTTGTGTTATTCCGTAAGGAAGATCGCACAACACCATATCAACAGAATGATCGGGAATTTTTTTCATTAATGACAAACAGTCAGCCTCAAATATCTGATTTATGAAATTTGTTATATTTTTTTGTGAATTATCACTGTTATAATGCATTTAAAATCCTTATTTAAGGCTGTATTTATTTTGTTTTCTTTCTTAGTAAGAAATAAATATGAATTAAAATCAAGCAAAATCAATTGAGCAACTATATTTTTGCTCCAGCTAAACCGATTTTTAGATAATAACTTGTTTGTTAAGATATATCAGTCTCGTTTATTTTCTTTTAACTATCTCTTAACATTAAAAAATGTTATCCATTGTTAGCATGTAGGAAGTTCTATCTTCATCTTGTAAAACTTTGTAAACCCACCAATCTTTGTTAATAAGTTTGTTTCTTTGAGTTCTTTTATTGATATATTCGCATCTTCTTTTTCTGAAGCAAAAGATGTGTCATCTAATTTTACAGATGCAATTGCTTGAGGATGAATTATGATACAGTATGGTGTTGGCTTATTATCAACATCGTTAAGAACACAATCATATAATTCAGACAGAATTCTTTCATCCCTTGCATAACGGCTAATTTCTTCTATATCGTTTAACATGTATTTATTGCTTCCATCGTACCTTGGCTTGTACTTAGCATCGATTATCCATGAAGACTCTTCATCACTACCTTTTCTTATAAAATCGACTCTTGTACCATGATATCCAGATACTTGAAACTTAATACTATCACCGTACACTTTTCTTAAAAAGCCTAATACATAAAGTTCATACATCTTGGACATATCAATCCAGTAAGGATAAGTACTATGAATGCTTGTCGCTTTTTCAATGGAATAATCACATCGGCGAAGGATCAATTTTGCTAATGTTATAGCATCTTTATAAAGAACAAAGATCTTGTTAAACTTAAGAGCTTTCATCTCAGAAACTTTGATATCTGAACTTACGTTAGAAAAACAATTAATCAAGAACTTTGATTTGTGACTTATATACTCATAGAGTTCTTCATTCTTAGGAAGATTGTTAAGCAATTTTAGAGAAAACTCTAATGCTTTCTTAAGAAGCCTATTTTCAGGAATATCTTCAGTAAATTCACTAAAACAACATACATTTTTGTCATACCTTAGTTTTATTAAATTCTCATGTATATTTTTTGAGATTTTTATACTTCCTTTAATTTTTGATTGAAGATTTTCCTCATGGTATACATAACCTTTTCTCAATCCTCTTTTAGTAATTTTATCTAATATGGCTATGTATTGAACGATAAGTAAAGGAGACAATAGATCTTTAACATTTTCATCTAGTTCAATCTGTTCTGAATTAAAATCAATACCATAACTTTCAGCGCAATACTTAAATTCATCATCTGAAATATATTTAAGCGACATATCTAGTATTCTTAAATAGTCATAATTCTGCTTTGGTTTGACAACAGCCACAACATCTTGAGTAAGCCGAGAAACTCCAACAAAGTAAGAAGCTTGAAGAAAGTAATTAGTATTTGGTGTATCTGTTGATTTTTGAAAAAGACTATCTGCCGAAAGATGACATTGCAATCCTAGTCCAGCATTTTTATATGGATAACTTAAATTTGATACTCTATCTAAGTATTTTGCTATCTCCAATTTGTCAGAATCTGACAGCTGAACAACAGTGTGACTTCTGTCAGCTAAATCTAATGTTGCAGGAGGTTTTTGCTCTGTAAAATAAAGAATTTTACAACTTAATGTACTCATATTTGTTGCTATTGTTCTTCATGAAGTTTAGCTAGATTGGTCTGTAGTAGTTAAAAATATGGCCTAATCTTCCCATTTTGGCAAATTTTCATCTTTTACATTTTTTAAAAGACCGTCATTAACATATTCTTTAAGCAAAGGTATTACTTCATAATCCCATTTTAATCTTAATGAATCTATATCTTTAGCCATGAAGTAGCTATGACCAACCATAAGATCATCAAAATTAAGATCTTGACTATTATAATCTTTGACAAATTTTTCAACTTTTCTAAAAAGTTTTATCGCTTTCTCCCCTAAATTTTCTTTAGAAGTATCTTTATAATAATTATTTATTGATTCTTCACTAGCTTTCAAAGTCACAAAAGCAAAACGTCTGCGTAAAGCGTAATCAAGATTACCGGTACTTCTATCAGTGGTATTCATCGTTCCTATGATGTATAGGTTTTCAGGAAGATAGAAAGACTTTTTTGAATATTGCAAAGACAGTGAATATTGCTCTGATCTTTTATCGGACTCTATCAGAGTAATCAACTCACCAAAAATTTTTGAAACATTTCCTCTATTGATTTCGTCGATTATCAAAACGTAATTTTTTTTATCTACTTCGCATTCTTCGCTTGATTCACCATTCTTTGATTCATCTTTCTCAGTTTTTTTTATTTCATCATAAAGAGAAAAAAGATATGAATCACATTGACGATTCCAATCATTATTAAAATAGGACCTTATATCTCTTACTTTGTTTAAATCTTTTTTATTTAGTAATAAATCATATAACTCATGAGTTGATACTTTAATTGTTTTAATTTTGTCATTGTTAGGTATCCGTATAAATATGTATTCATCGTTATAATCGGTTATAAAAAATTCATTGCCTTTTTTTATAGACAGAGAAGAACTACCTTCAATCTTGCTATCGAGAAATGAGGTTATCTTATTTCTAATAAGATTTTCATTTTTCAACTGAGACTTTGTCTTTTTACTAGATTCGTAATTATCTTTCGCTCTAGTTGCAATAATCTTAAGGATTCCTGGTTCAACATCATATGTAACACAATCAGTGTCATTATGAATATTAGGTAGTAACCCTTCAACAAATGATTCATAGTCCATTGACTGATGAAAAGTTGTAAATGCAATTTGCCCATTTTTCTTTAGCTCATTGTACTTTTTCATCACTTCTTCATAATTTGAATAATCAATATCATCGATGTCAGCTATTTTCAATGCTATTGAAGCTGTACTGTATGTTTTTCCAGTTCCTGGAGCCCCTTGTAAAATAATATTCTTTTTGTTGATAAGGAGACGCTCGTATATAGAACTATCATTTTCTAAATGCTGATCCATTTCTTTTAGATTTCTTTGTTTTGGGTTTGATTGTAATCCGTTTTCTGTAACTTTCATACACTGCATTTAAGAAACACAACTTGTTGAAGTTCCATTAGATTTACCTTCTAGGTTTATAGGAGGTTTTCTAAGAACTTCAATGATGCAACTTAAACCTTTTCCTTTTAACCTGTTTATATAACCCAGTTTGGATTTTGTCCAACACGAGAACCTTTCAGACCATTGCTTGATGCTATTTAAACACTTTCGTTTATACACCAACAATGACATGATTTCGTTTAAAACAATGGAGCCATAATGAGCTGTCTTTTTAGGAGACAGAACTTTACTTGTAATGCGCTCCATGCCTTGAGCTAATAGTAGTTTTAGAGTGTACACAATCTGTGACATTACTACTAAAGCTTTAGCCAAGTTCTTATTCTTAGTTAAGGTCTTCTTAAGACCACTGAATCCTTTATAAATTCTAAAACCAGTTTCGACGCTCCATCTTGCTCTATATAGTTGAGCTAAGGCTATTTTTTCACTACGTGAATACATTATGGTACATTGTTTTCACGCATTAATCTCTGAGTATATTTTGGATCTTGAGCATAGTCATAAAATTCACTATTACTTCGATTAAATCACAAATGTAACTAATTAGCACGCTCAATCTGTGATCTTAATCTGTAATCTAAAAACCGCTTATATTTAGAAAGTTTGCCCTCTTTATTTTGATGTAAAATTCTTCTGACTGATTTAAAAGAGGCTGGCTTATTGAGTTAAGTTCGGTAATAGTTAGAATTGTAAGAGATTAATATCATCTTACTGTTAGTCTACTTACCTATTTGACTATTTACATATACAAAATGACTTTAGACATTCTTATTTTCTAGTCAAGATTAGCTTACTCTGATAAGATTGCGACTTTGTGCTTTTAAAGCAGTTATAAGATGCTGTATGAATACAGCTACTCTACAACCTTACCTAAAAGACAACTTTATGAATAACACAGACAATACTATTGAAACTCCCCTTGTGCTCAATAAAAAGAAGATGCTGATCTTAGCAGTTCAGCATATGTTTGCTATGTTCGGTGCTACTATCTTAGTGCCAATCCTAGTTATGGGCTTTTTTAAAGATGCTACAGGTGAAAAATTAACCTCTGGTCTTACAGTTTCTGTTACTTTATTCTGCGCAGGTGCCGGTACTTTAATCTTCCACCTGTGCACTAAGTTACAGGTTCCTGCCTTTTTAGGATCATCATTTGCTTTCTTAGGTGGTTTTTATACTATTGCAAACTTTAACACTGGCATGTATGCAACCATGAGTGTTAATGATAAAGCTGCCTATGCCTGCGGTGGTGTGGTTGTCGCAGGTTTAGTTTATCTTGTGATGGCAGCTATTATTAAATTAGTAGGTATTGCCAAAGTCATGAGATACCTGCCTCCTGTTGTTACAGGACCAATGATTGTTTGTATTGGTCTGTCATTAGCTCCTGTTGCTATTTCAAATTCTGCTGTTAACTGGCCATTAGCCTTAGCTGCAATTCTAACCGTTATCGTATTTAATATTTGGGGACGAGGCATGTTAAAGCTCATCCCAATTTTAATGGGCGTGGTATTACTCTACATCGTAGCTTTAATCTTGGATATAGCAGGCTTTACTAATACTGATGGCTCAGCAATTATTAACTATGCTTCAATATCTAGTGCTTCATGGGTAGGTCTGCCACCATTCCAGATGTGCAAGTTTGATTTAACCGCTATCTTAGTAATGGCTCCAATTGCAGCTGCTACCATGATGGAGCACATCGGTGATATGTCAGCAATCTCTGCTACTGTGGGTAAGAACTTTATTGCAAAGCCTGGTCTTAACAGAACCTTATTAGGTGATGGTTTAGCTACAGCCTTTGCAGGCTTCATCGGCGGTCCAGCTAATACTACCTATGGTGAGAACATCGGTGTTCTTGCTATGTCAAAAGTTTATGAGCCTAAGGTTGTAAGAATGGCAGCATTACTAGCTATTATCTTATCTGTAGTACCTAAGTTCTCAGCTATCATTTCAACCATGCCAACAGCTATCATCGGAGGTATTTCCTTTATTCTTTACGGTATGATTTCAGCTATTGGTGTAAGAAACATTGTTGAGAATAAAGTTGATCTCTCAAAGTCACGTAATCTAATTATTGCAGCTGTGATCTTCGTGTCAGGCTTAGGCTTTAAAGACGGTTTAACCTTCTCTGTTTTTGGTACTTCTGTAACCTTAACCTCACTTGCTATTGCTGCAATTGCAGGTATTGTTTTAAATGCAGTATTACCTGGTAACAAATACGTTTTCGATGAGAACGTCATTGAAAACGAGATCCACCACAAGGCTTAGCCTTGTAAGTTAAAAGAACAGACAGTGTCTGTTCTTTTATTGAATGTTATTTTTACTGATGTTACTTTAGTAGAAAGTTATTTTTATTGAGAGTTATCTTGGTAGAGGATCACTTTTATAGAAAGCTACTTTTAGATAACTGACTTTTAAAACAGTTTTCCTTACAGATAAAGGTATAGATAAATTTTAAAAATTAGTAGATTGAAAAAAGGATAAATAGAATGGATTTTACAAAACAGCCTAACATTACAATCTTCAAGCACCCTCTTATCAAGCACAAGATCTCTTTATTAAGAGATAAAGAGGCTTCTACTAACAAGTTCCGTACTTTAATTGAAGAAATTGCAATGCTAGAAGCATATGAAGCTTTAAGCGATTTACCTTTAAAAGAAGTTGAAGTTGAGACTCCTCTTGAGAAGTGCAAGACTCCAATGTTAGATGGTTTAAAGCTTGCTATTATCCCTGTTCTAAGAGCAGGTTTAGGTATGGTACCAGGTCTTGATGCTTTAGTACCTTCAGCTAGAATCGGTCACATTGGTATGTACCGTGATGAGGTAACTCACAAACCAGTTCCTTACTACTGCAAGTTACCACAGAACCTTGAAGAGAGAACCTGTGTGATCTTAGATCCTATGTTAGCAACTGGTGGTTCAGCTGTTGATGCTGTAGATATGATTAAAGAAAAAGGCGGCAAAAAGATTAAGTTCTTATGCATCATTGCAGCTCCAGAGGGTTTAGAAAAACTTGCAACAGCTCACCCTGATGTTCAGATCTACGTAGGTCAGTTAGACAGAGAGTTAAATAAGGATGCTTACATCTGCCCAGGTCTTGGTGATGCTGGTGACAGAATCTTTGGTACCAAGTAAGACTCACTCGTGTAAGAGTTAATTCTAAGATTTGATCTGGCTACCTTATATATAGCTTGATATGGCTTAATCTTACGAGATTTACTTAACTCTAAAGATTTAAGTAGACTCTAAAGATTAGGTAAAAATCTGAGAGCGAAATAAATTCCGTGTAAACCCAATTAAGTCTGATATCATTTTACGACTTAATTGGAGTTTTAAATGGCAAAAATCAAACGTAATCCAGCAGCAACTTTTAAGCAGCTACATCCAATAAGAAGTAAGAATACACTACAGACAATGCTTTGTAAGCTAGATCTTTAGTATAATTGCTGTTATTAGGTAAAGTTGATGACGTTCTTGAATTTGTTTGACGTTTTCAATGGCTTGACGTATTCAATGTTTAGCCATGCCACAAAATTATGAATTTGCTTGTCTTATCATTTAGATGTTTACCGTAACTCAATAAAAAAGAACTTGATCTTTATTGATGTTAATATCTTCCATTAAGCCATGCAGAATACTGTTTTCAGATCCTTTAAGTTTCATTCACATTTCTCAACATTAAAAGATTTAACAATATTGTTTTCTGTAATTATATTATTGACTTTAAAATTTTTAACATAACCTAATTCTTTTTCAAAATCTTTTAAATCGTTTATCGTAAAATCATCTAATTTAATGGGCAATTTTAAATTGCGTTCGTGTCTAAGCGTTTTCACACAAATGTGCAATATATATTTATCTTTAACAATATTCGTTTTTTGTGTATCTTCATCCAACACATATTCAAAGTTAAAATCCGCGTCTTTGAAATAATACTTGTCAAGCCATGACGTGTTTTGCACTTTTTCAAGAAATTCATTTTTATTGCTGTAAATGCGGGTAAAAGGATCTCCACTTTCTTCAGCATGAACCACAATGCGGTAGTTTAAATCAGTATTAAACGCTTTAACAAAATCAATTATTGAAATCATAAGATATCTCCTAAAGTTCTCTTCGACGTAACTTATAAATTAATTGGTGCAACTTCAATAATAATGTAAGTACATACACGTCATAAGGTTGTAATCTCCAATTGTTTTAAGCAAAACAGGACATCTTGGAGATGGCTTTTTAGTCAAAAATGCGCACTGATCCGTTTTTCAATTTTCATCAGTTTAACTGCTAGACAATGCATGCTTATATGAACTTTCATAAGAAAACACTATTGCTGTGTTAGTTGCATAAGATACATTCCTATTGTAGATATGAGGACTATTAGCAACTGCTTTAACCATAGGTTTCTCCAAATTAAATGTTTTTTGCCGTGTTCTGCCTTTAGTAATCTTCTACTGATTGTTTAACATCTTATAATTAAGTTGCTTTTCTATTAGCTCAGCCTGTCTGCAAGCGTAGCTTAACTTTTGAGAACACGATTTTTGGTAATAATAAAGAGCTTTTTGCTCATTTTTTCTTACATGAATACCTTGCTGATAGTAAAACGCAAGATTTGCACAGGCAGTTCTGCCTTTGATAGCACAGGCTCTGTTACATGCTGCAATATCACCGTTTTCGCATTGTTTTACAAAACTCATTCTTGTAAAACAAAGTGCAAAGCTAAGCACTACAAATGCTGTTGCAATGATGAAAGCAAAGCTGAACACAGGATGGGTTCTAAAATTGAACTTGAGTTTTTTTAAGCTGTCTTTAAATTTCATACTACACTCGCTTTTATGGTCTAATACCTTTAGCAGGTATTTTATTGATAGTCTTTTATCGTTCTTTTTATCTAATAAACCGATCTTAGCTACAACTTTGCTCTTTGCTTTTATAAACTCCGATATATGAGATTTTGATTTGTATAACCTAGTTGCAGGTAGCAACATGGTCTTTAACTAAAATTTGAAAGGTAAGGCTATGAGTACAAAGATCTAAGAGAAATTAAGGATTGAGGAATTTAGAAGAAAATAATCATTGCCTTACCTTATGAACTAATCTTATAAAGGCATCGTTCCAGATTTAGATTGGTGTATAAAAAAAGTAAATAAATACCTTTTGAAAATCACGCTTAGGATTAAACAGCTAATTCATGATTAAAAAAAATGACAGGTATTAGGTTGGTTCATGCTCTTAGGACTTATTGCGCCACATGATTAGCCTTATGTGGCGCTTAGGATACGTAGGTATTATTCAGTTAAGTTTTGCACTTAAAATTCATTGTAAGCTTAAACTTCCTGATACTCAGTAAAAGCTCTCACCTTTGGATCAGCATTGAACACTGTTGCAATTCTTAACAACTCATTCTTTTTAGGTAGGATGTTGCCATAGTCTCGTGTCTTTATCTGCTCTACAGCTTCACTAAGCTTTGCCTTAGCTTCAGTCTCATTTTCTGCATACTTAAATTCAAAGACTATTCTTCTGTTATCAGACTCAATTACAAGATCGGCTCTACCTTTTGATGAATGTAGTTCTGCAGTAACAGAGTTACAAATGCCTTTTAAGTACATATATAGCAATTGCTGAACTACTGCCTCAGAACTGATTGGATAGTTATCATATGAAACTGTGTTTAGAACAGTATTGAATAAACCTAAGATTTCACCTGCATCTTTACTTTGTGTAAGAATTTGTTCATTAACACTCAAAAGCTTTGTATCATCAAAGATATTTAGTGCCATTAGGGAAAATAGTGCATTGTAAACTTCACTGTTTGGTATTCCTAAAGTCATAAAGCCTTTTGAGTATACAGGTGAACGTAAAGTTAGATATCCTGTCTGGCACATTAAGACATTCTGATTGATAGATGTCAAAGAAGTTGGATTCTTAAAATCATTTACTTTAATGTTAATTGTTTTATCTTTATCAATATAATCCAACGCATTTAACTTATGGGTCTGCAGATAGTTTGCAAGAATTGATGGCAAACCACCATTGTCGTACCAGTACTCTCCAAAGTATACAAATTTATTAGATACCACAC